>FUWD013430200.1_pt10 | contig 116413 bp, 106 predicted proteins | sample 1063281 | NCBI WGS metagenome assembly FUWD01 (sample SAMEA79048168, study PRJEB19326) | metagenome | biome: marine | reverse complement strand
AGTGCCGTAGATAAAATGTCTAGTGTACTAAAATTATCTTATACGCATCCTGTGAAACAGAAAGCTGAAGATTTTTTAAATGAGTTGGTGAAGCAGTACAACATCGATGCCATTAAAGATAAAAATGAGGTTTCTCAGAAAACAAAAATATTTATTGATGAGCGTCTAAGTGCTATAGGAAACGATTTAAGTACCATACAAGACCGTGTTAAGAAATTTAAAATAGACAATGCAATTACAGGTCTTTCTGCGGAAGGAGAATTGGCTTTGGAAACTGCTTCTTTAAATAATCAGAAATTAATTCAAATTAAAACAGAATTAAATATTGCCGAAGCGGTTTTAAAGAACATTAACCAACAAGAGAACAAAGATGAAAGCTTGCCACAAAATTTAGGGTTTTCGGAAGTTTCAATTGGGGCTTCAATTAAAGCATACAACGAGTTGGTAGTGTATAAAAATCGTTTAAGTGCAACTGCAGGTGCTAAAAACCCTCAAATTGTACAATATCAAATAGAAATAAACTCGTTAAAATTAAATTTAAGAAATAGTATTTTAAATTTAATAGGTACGTTAAAATTACAATACGTTCAAATGAATAAAGAAGCGGACAGGGTACATACTAAAATTTCTGCAATTCCTTTTTTAGAACGTGGTTTTATAGACATTGCAAGGCAACAAGAAATTATTGCTGGTTTGTATTCTTATCTATTAAAAAAGAAGGAAGAAACAGCCATTTCTTTGGCGGTAGCAGTTGCAAATGCTAAGATTATTGATGTGGCGTATGGTTCAGATATTGCCATTTTCCCAAAGAAGAAAATCATATATTTAGGGGCATTATTTTTAGGACTGCTGTTTCCTTTTGTAGTAATTTATATGAGAGCCTTGTTAGATACGAAAGTACACTCTAGAAAAGACATTGAAGATTTAACATCGATTCCGTTTTTAGGAGATGTTCCACATTCTGATTCTGGTGAGAAAATTGCCATAACCTCGGGGGCAAGAACAAGTACCGCAGAATCTTTTAGGTTGATACGTACAAATTTAGAATTTATGTTACCGGGGTCTAGAGTTCAAGGAGAAGGAAAGTCTATTTTTGTAACTTCTACCTCCAGTGGAGAAGGAAAATCTTTTGTATCTATAAACCTTGCTGCGGCTTTGGCATTGTCTGGTAAAAAAGTACTGTTAATGGGGATGGATTTAAGAGCACCTAAAGTAACAGAGTATTTAGGATTGCCTGATAGAGCGGGTGTTACTAATTATATTATGGACGATGCATTAAGTGTGGCCGATTTGAAATTTTCTATACCAGAAATAAAAGGATTGGATATTATTGCGTCTGGAGTGATACCTCCAAATCCTTCAGAATTATTGCTACATAAGAAAGTTACAGAGTTATTTGATTTGGTTAAAAAAGAGTACGATTATATAATTATAGATACTGCGCCAGTTAATTTGGTTACCGATACCTTATTAATAGCAAAATATGCAGACATGTTTGTATACGTTACAAGAGCAAATTATTTAGACAAACGGATGTTAAATGTAGCTCAAACCTTATACAAAGAAAAGAATTTACCCAACATGGCAATGGTGCTAAATGACACAGACATGGCGAGAGGCTATGGCTATGGCTATGGTTATGGCTACGGTTATGGCTACGGTTATGGTTATGGAAACGGTTATATAGATGAGGTTAAGAAACCTTGGTATAAAAAAATACTAAGTTAAAAAAAAGATTAAATTAAATTATAAAAGCATCCTTTGGGATGCTTTTATTTTATAAGAACTTTTTATTATTACTTAAAAGATGGGTAATTTTATCTAAGGTTTTTTTAGTCCCAATTTTGGGAAGCAATGCTAAGTGATTTTGGTGGTGGGTATCGGTACCAACAAAATCATATAAATTTTCTTTTAATAATTTTTCAGATATTTTTTGCACCCCTTTGCCGTATTGATCTGTTAAGGATAATAAGTTGAGTTGAAACAAACAACCTGCTTGTTTTAGTTTGTAATAACTTTTAAAATCTGAATGATAAAAATTATACCGTTCTGGATGTGCTAAAACAGGTTTATAGCCCTTTAGTTGTATTTTAAACAGGAGTTCATATAAGTTTATAGGAGCGCTGAAATAAGACATCTCAACGAGAATATAGTTGTCTTTTAAAACGAGAATATCTTTTTGTTCTAATAAGGCAGAAAACTCTTCATCTAACATATATTCTGCCGCGGCCTGAATAGAAATACCTTTAATTTCTCTTTTTTCTAATTCTTTTTGTACCACTGCTAGTTTTTCTTTAATAACTGCAGTAGAATTTGGGTATACATTGCCTAAAACGTGGGGTGTAGTTATGAAATTCTTAATGCCATAGGAAGCCATTTTTAAGATAAGTGCTATGGAAGTATCTATGTCTTTTGCACCGTCATCGATACCAGGAAGTAAATGGGAATGAATGTCCACAAAACTATTTGTAAAGAAGTCTGTTAATGGGATTCTTTTTTTTGAAAAAAACATAGCGTTTAATTTTCTATAAAAATACTACTTTTTTAATAATTTTTATGAACGAAAACGATTGAAGTTTGGTGGTCTATTGCCCATTGTTATAAGTTATTATATATTTGAGAAAATAATAATAAGAATATGATTTTAATTGCTGACGGAGGTTCTACAAAGGCAGACTGGATTGCTATTAACAGTGAGAAAGAGGAAGTGTTTAGAGTCCGAACTTTAGGGTTAAATCCTGCAGTAGTTGTAGAAGAGGAACTGGAGAATAGAATTATTAATATGTTTCAGTTAATCAACATTAAAGATGAGGTAACTGAAATTCATTTTTATGGCGCTGGTTGCGGAACTCCAGGACCAGTAGCAATTTTAAAAGAAATCTTAGAAACCATTTTTGTAAACGCTGTAGTTTTTATTTCAGAAGATATGTTGGCAGCGGTATACGCCGCTACTGGAAAAGAGCCTGCGATGGTTTGTATTTTAGGAACAGGGTCTAATAGTTGTTATTTTGATGGCGAAAATATAGAAATGTTGTCGCCTTCTCTAGGCTATATTCTAATGGATGAGGCCAGTGGTAATTATTTTGGAAAAAAATTGCTTGTTGATTATTTTTATAAAAAAATGCCAAAAAATATCTGTTTAGAGTTTGAAAAAGAATTTAACTTAGAGCCAGACCATATTAAAAAGAATATTTACAAAGAGGTAAATCCGAATATGTATTTGGCGTCATTTGCAAAATTCATGTTCGAATTTAAAGATGAAAAATATATCAAAAGATTAATTAAGAAAGGTTTTCAAGAGTTCTTTAAGTGTCGGGTGTTACCTTATAACGTAGATAACAATTCGAAAATCTATTTTATTGGCTCCATAGCGCATTATTTTAAAGATATTTTAGAAAAAGTAGCGGGTAAAAATAACCTTACAATTACAGGCGTTATTCAAAGGCCAATTGATAATTTATTAGCATATCATAAGAAAAACATCAATCTATAATAGCAAGTATTCTTTCTAATTGCATGCCTCTTGAGCCTTTAATTAAAATAGATTGCTGTGCTAAAGGATTGGCAATGATGTAAGCTTTTAAGGCTTCGAAATTTCTAAATTTTTTATTCTTAGTAGTAGCTTTATAGAAGTGTTCCCCAACGTATAGTGTTTGAGAAAAAGCCATGGAATCTGCCAAATTTACAATTGCTTGATGCTCTAGAGCACTGTCATCCCCCAACTCAAACATATCTCCTAAAATGACCACTTTCGATGCCTTTTTAAGCTGTGAAAAGTTCTCTAAAGCAACTTCCATACTCGAGGGGTTTGCATTGTAAGCATCTAAAATAATATGATTGCTTTCTTTTTCAATGATTTGCGAGCGGTTATTTGTTGGGATATAATTTTCAATAGCCTTCTTAATTTCCGTGTATTTTAGTTTAAAATGAATACCAATAGTTATGGCTGCCAGGATATTTGTGTAATTATAGGCTCCTATTAAATTGCTTTCAATCTCACCTTCTTCAGATGCTATTTTCACAAATGGATCTGCTCCTAGAAACTTAAGGTACTCAGGAAAACAAATAGTTGTAAGCTCTAGTGTTTTTTCAACTTGAATAGGATCTTTAGGGTTTATAAAGGCAGTTTTATGATGTTCCTGTAAAAAGGTATATAATTCACTCTTTCCTTTAACTACACCTTCAATTCCTCCAAAACCTTCTAAGTGTGCTTTTCCGAAATTTGTAATATAACCAAAATCGGGGGCTGCAATACCGCATAAAAATTCAATTTCTTTTTGATGATTCGCACCCATTTCTACAATACCAATGTCAGTATTTGGCGTCATAGACAGCAAAGTTAAAGGCACGCCAATATGGTTGTTTAGATTTCCTAAAGTAGCAGTAGTTATATATTTTTCGGAGAGTACTGTGTTTATTAATTCTTTGGTAGTTGTTTTTCCATTGCTACCGGTTAGTGCAATTATAGGTATTTTTAATTGTAATCGATGGTAGTGCGCTAGTTGTTGCAGTGTTTCTAAAACATTATCGACTACAATAGTTTTGTCACTTGTTTTAAATTCAATTTCATCAATAATTGCAAATGCTGCGCCTTGCTCTAGAGCAGTATGGGCAAATTTATTTCCGTTAAATTTTTCGCCTTTTAAAGCAAAAAACAGCGCATGTTCTCTAATATTTCTAGTGTCGGTATCTACTAGATAATATTTTGAATACAGTGCATAAATTTCTTTTATTCCCATTGTTTAAAGATAAAAAAAATCCTCATTGTTACGGAACAATGAGGATTAAATATTTTTTTAAATATAAATTATCTGCTACGAACAGCATTTGTCTTTTTTCTGTATTCCATAGGGCCTAACTTATCTGTAACACATCTAAAACCAATAAAATTAGTTGCCATATATTCTGGTAAATACCTTCTTTGTGCAGGATCTAACCAATACTCTCTATCCGCCCAAGATCCACCTTTGTAAACTCTCGTTTGATCACTAATTAAAGTACTACGTTTTTTAGCATCAACTGTAATTACTTCAGCACCAGAATTAGCGTCTGTAACTCTTGTTGGATTTTTAGGTGAATTATACATGCTAGGTCTAGATGCAAATCTATCTTGGTCATCTTCGTAGAATCTTGACGAATTTAAATCTCCATCAGAAATATTTGAATTGTCAGATTTAGAAAAGTTTGTTCTAAAAGTAGCATCACTTTTTGTAATTGGTATGTACTTGATAACGCCAGGAAGTTGTTTTGGTCTAATACTTCCGTTTGGTAAGGTATCATATTCTACAGCTACATCCTTACCTACAATAACAACTTTACCTTCTTTATTAATTAATTTTTTTGTAAAAATGTTTCCTCTGAAATAATTAAAGTCATTCGCTTCACTGTCTATAATAGGTCTGTAAACATCTGCTACCCATTCCGCAACGTTACCAGACATATCATACAAACCAAAAGCATTTGGTGGATATGATTTTATTTCAATAGGAATATCAGAACCATCAGAACTCCATCCTGGTAAACCACTATACGCACCTTTCCCTTGTTTGAAGTTTGCTAATTGATCTCCTCGGTATCTTTTGTTTTTAGATCTAGTGAATTTTCCATTCCAAGCATATTTTTTTCTACCTCTAATATTGTTGTACTCTCTGTTTTCCGCAACTGCTTTTGCTGCAAATTCCCATTCAGCTTCTGTAGGGAGTCTGTATTTTTGTTGCAAAATACCATCTGCTTGTGTTATTTTTCTTCCTTGAAAAGCATCTTTCCCTAACTTTGCTTGCCCTTTTCCTCTTCTTGTTCTTACACCTCTTTTGTAAATAGTTGTATCGCGCTCTTTGCCATCTATTTTTGTGAATAGGTTGTCTGAATCACTTAAAAACCGATCTGTATCAAAAAAGTTCCTTGTAGAATCTAATTCGAAAATATTTTTAATAAAACCTTTGTCTATTAATTTTTTTAGGTTTACTACGTTTGTTCTCCATTTGCAGTACTCATTTGCCTGCAACCAAGTAACACCAACTACAGGGTATTCTGCATAGGCTGGGTGACGAAAATAATTTTGTGTTAAAATATCTGTATTTCCTAAGCTTTTTCTCCAAACTAAAGTGTCTGGTAAAACAGAGTTGTAAATATGTTTGTATTTTTCCTCGGAAGGAGAAAATACATCTTTTGTATATTGCACATACAAGGAGTATTCAGAATTAGTAACTTCTGTTTCATCCATGAAAAATGGACGCACATGCATTTTTTTAGGTGTGGTATTCCAATCAAACATTACATCATCTTGTACTTGCCCCATTGTAAAAGATCCACCTTCAACAAGTACCATTCCTAGCGGAGTTTGACTTTCAAAAGAGCTATTTTTTATGTAGTTTCCATTTTTCGGATCGTTAAATGACAAACCTGTTAATCGAGAGGTGTTACTTGACTTATTGGTGCTGCAACTTGTAAAAAGAATTATAGTTACTATAACGATAGATATATTTAATATTTTTTCCATTTCCGTAGAGAAATTTTATTTTTGGGTTTATTCGGTAGGCAATTTACAATAAATATAATTTATTGCAAGTAAAATTTATAATTTAATACCTCCTTTTTGCATTCTCTTTAATTAAACGTTTGCTTTTTAGATTTAGTATAACTTATCTTTGTAGCAGATTAAAATATCTGCTACAAATTTGCGTTATTTGAATACTATTTATGAAAAGATATTTTTTACTTATTTTAATACTGCTCTTATCTCAATACGCAACTTCACAGGGAAACAATTCTGTATTAGCTGTAGGAGATTGGTATAAGTTTTCAATAGATACCACGGGTGTTTTTAAAATTGATAAAAACTTATTACAAAAAATTGGTATTAACACAAACGGATTAAATCCCAAGAATATTCAAATATTTGGGAATGGCGGGCATTTATTGCCTGTTTTAAATAGCGATTTTAGAAACCAAGATTTAAAAGAAAATGCTATATTTATTGAGGGTGAAGCCGATGGAAGCTTTGATGCAAATGATTTTATTCTGTTTTATGCCAAAGGACCGCACGATTGGGTGATAAATACTGCTGCAAAAACAGCAAATCATCGGCAAAATATATATTCAGATAAGGCCTACTATTTTATAACCGTTGGCAGTAGTAACGGGAAAAGAATTGCTAAAAAGGCAACAAATACAAACCAAGCAAGCAGTGTAATTACTTCTTTTGATGATTTTACATTTTATGAAAAGGATGAAATAAATTTAATTGCGGCAGGAACACAATGGTTTTTTTATGATGATTTTAATATCGAGAATACCCAAACGTTTACAATACCCTTTTCAAATGCTTTAGAAAACACTTCTCTATCTGTTAAGATTAGAGCTGTAAGTGCTTCTGTAAGTTCTTCATCAATGGAGGTAAAAGTGAATGGTTTAGATTATCCATCACTAAATTTCTCGCCGATAAATCCTAGTAATAAAGCCCGCGCTTCTGAAACAACTGGTCTTGTAGAGAATTCTTCAGATTTTATAAAAATCGAAATTAATTATAATAATAACGGAAACCCTTCGGCAAACGCCTATTTAGATTTTATAGAGATTGTTGGTAAAAAGGAATTAAAGGCGGATGCTACCCAGTTTTCTTTTAGAAGTTTCGAGCAATCTGATGCAATTGGTGTGGTAGAGTATCAAATTAAAAATGCAACTAACATTTTTCAAGTTTGGGATGTTTCAAATTTTTTACTACCTAGCGTTATTTCTAATGAAGCAACGGATGCTAACTTTATATTTAGAGATAGTGGTGCGTTTTTAAAGGAGTATGTTGTTTTAAATGAGTCCGATTTTTATATTCCAGAAACTATAGAAAACGCAAAAATTGTAAATCAAAATTTGCATGCATTAAGAGATCTTAATTATGTTATAATTACAAGTAGTGAGTTGGCTTCTGAAGCGAAGAGATTAGCTGAGTATCATGAGGTAAATTCTGGTTTAACAACAAAAGTGGTGCTTCTAAATGAAATTTATAATGAGTTTTCCTCAGGCTCTGAAGATATAACGGGTGTCAGAGATTTTATTAAGCACATATACGATACAAATTCTTCAGCTGATAAGAAACTGAAATACGTTTGCTTTTTCGGCGATGGCTCTTATGATTATAAAGACAGACTTCCAGGCAATAACAATATTGTACCTGTAAAATTATCAGAGAAAAGTTTCAACTTGGCAACCTCTTGGGTTACAGATGACTTTTTTGTGATGTTAGGCGAAAATGATGGTAACATGAATGGTACAGATACAATAGAGGTTGTTTCTAGCAGAATACCGGTTACTGGAGCCGCACAGGCAAGAACAGTAGTAGATAAAATTTTAAGTTATTACAGTAAGAATGCTATTGGAGATTGGCGAAATACAATCACTTTACTAGCGGATGATATAGATGATGATTATGATATACCGATTCAAAAAGGAGTAGAGGCTATTGCAGATGATATAAAAAACAATAAACCGGTATTTAATGTCAGTAAAATTTATGTAGATTCATATGTACAACAAAATTCTTCTGGCGGTGAGCGTTATCCAGAAGTAAATGAGGCAATTACAAATGCGATTGAAAAAGGAACGTTGGTTTTAGATTATTTTGGTCATGGAGGAGAAGATGGCTTTGCTTCTGAGAAAATTTTAGAAAAACCACAGATTCAGGGGTTTTATAACCCCAATACATTGCCTTTATTAATAACGGTTACTTGTGATTTTTCTAGATTTGATAATCCCAGTAGGATAACTGCAGGTGAGTTAACATTTTGGAATAAGACGGGTGGTGCAGCAAGTATGATTACAACTACGAGAGAGGTTTTTATTTCTGTAGGGCAGCGTTTTAATGAAGCTTTAATCAAAGTCTTATTAGAATTTAATAATGAGGATGTAACAATTTCTGAAGCTTTAATGAATACTAAAAATAGTTTTTCGAATGAGCAAAAGTTCTTTATATATTCTTTTGGTGATCCCGCAATGAAATTGGCAGTACCGGAGCCAAATATTCAAATCACTAAAATGAATGGTAAAGATATGACCCAACCACTAGACACTTTAAAAGCGCTGTCTAAAGTTAGTTTTGAAGGTGTTGTTTTAGATAATATTGGTAATCGTTTGTCTGATTTTAATGGGACACTTTCTACCACCGTTTTTGATAAATCTTTAGATAGAAAAACTTTAGGAAATAATAGTTTTGGTGAAATAATGGATTTTGATACGCAAGACAGTAAAATATTTAAAGGTAAATCTAGCGTGGTGAATGGTGGATTTAGTTTTGATTTTATTGTGCCTAAAGATATTAAAATTGCTTTTGGAGAAGAAATAGATATAAATGGGAATACTATTTTTAAAAAAGGAAAAATAAGTTTGTACGCAAATGATACACTCACATATAAAGAAAAGGCGGGGTATAATATAGATATTACGGTTGGTGGCATAGATGAAAATGCACCAGAAGACACTACGGGTCCTGAGTTGAAGTTATTTATGAATGATGAATCTTTTATAGACGGTGGTAATACAAATGCTTCTCCTAATTTAATTGCAGTACTTTCAGATATTAGTGGAATTAATACTTCTATTACAGCAATAGATCACGATATTATTGGCGTTTTAGATGGAGATGCCTTAAACCCTTTAGTATTAAATGATTTCTATGAGACGGAGTTAGATGATTTTACAAAAGGGAAAGTTACATATAGACTAAGGGATTTGGAAGTAGGCCCTCATACTTTAAAAATAAAAGCATGGGATACTTATAATAATTCATCTGAAACAACGTTAAACTTTGTGGTGGTTAGTGATGCAGTATTAAATTTAGAAAATGTATTAAATTATCCAAACCCTTTTGTAAATTACACAGAATTTTGGTTCAAGCACAACAAACCAAATGAAGTATTAGAGGTGCAGGTTCAAATATTTACAGTTTCTGGTAAACTTATAAAAACGATCAACCAAAACATACAAACAACAGGTAGTTTGTCAAGAGATATTACTTGGAATGGTTTAGATGCTTTTGGTAATAAAATAGGAAAAGGAGTCTATGTTTATAGGTTAAGGGTAAAGGCAACGGAAACTAATTTAGTTTCTGAAAAGTATGAAAAGTTAGTAATACTTCAATAAAATTATATATTTGTAATAAGAATAATAGGTAATAGAGATGAAAGAAGTCAAAAAAATAGTTTTATGTGTTTTATTAAGTGTTTTTGCAATTGTTAAAATTTCATCTCAAACAGGTGGTATTACAACAGCAACACCATTTTTATTAATTGTGCCAGATGCAAGAGCTGGTGGTATGGGAGATATGGGAGTAGCTACAAGTGCAGATGCTTTTTCATTATTTCATAACCCTGCAAAAATAGCATTTAGTAACAGACAAATTTTAACAGGAATTACATATTCACCTTGGTTGAGAAACTTAACAGATGATATTTTTATAGGAAGTGGTTCTTATATTAATCGATTTAGTGAAAATGCAGCTTGGGGTGCAGATTTTAAATATTTTTCTTTAGGTCAAATAGATTTAACAAATGACAGAGGAGAATCGAATGGTTCTATAAATCCTAATGAATTAGTTGCAACTGGTACCTATTCCTTGAAATTAAGTGAAACTTTTGCAATGGGGGTTTCTCTTAAATATATTCGTTCGAATCTTGCTTTTAATGGAACTCCAGGGAATTCTCTGCAACCAATAAATTCTTTTGCAGTAGATGTTTCTGGATATTACCAATCTTTAGAAGAAAATTACGGCAATTTTAATGGTCGTTACAGAATAGGTTTTAATATTGCTAATATTGGACCAAAAGTATCTTACACTCCGGGAGAGGAAGACTTTATACCTACTAATTTAAAGTTGGGTGGTGGTTTTGATTTTATAATTGATGCGTACAATACAATTTCTACAACCATAGAATTTACAAAATTATTAGTACCAACCCCACAATTAGATGGTTCTGATCAAGACAAAGGTTTTGTAGAAGGAATGTTCTCTTCATTTGGAGATGCTCCAGGAGGTTTTAGTGAAGAGTTAAAGGAGTTTACATATGCTGTAGGTGCAGAATATTTATACAACAATGCATTTGCATTAAGAACTGGTTACTTTCATGAAAATGAAGACAAAGGGAATAGACAATATTTCACATTAGGTGGAGGTTTTAAAACCAATGCATTAAACATCGATTTATCGTATTTAATAAACTCATCAGATGTTAATAATCCGTTAGAAAATTCTCTTCGTTTCTCTGTGTCTATTGATTTAGGTGAAATTTACGAAGACTATTAAAAAATCAATTTTTTTTAGTAATTTTAGCATATTGAAAAAAGCAGTCCATTTAGGCTGCTTTTTTTGACCGCTTTAATCGGGGAAACAGGTTGCTGACCTTCATCACATCTAAATAAAAGATGCTAAGAGAAAAGTAGGCGCTTTTTAAAACTAAATTTAAAATACATACATGAAACAAATAAAGATAACTAGTTCTGCAACTGTTTACAGCAATCTTGGCGAGCTTTCTACGGAAGATCAAATGCTAATGAATAAAGCTGTTGAAGCTCGTGGAAATGCCTATGCGCCGTATTCTAAGTTTCACGTTGGTGCAGCTTTGTTGTTAGATAATGGAGAAATTGTTTTAGGGAATAATCAAGAAAATGCGGCATATCCATCAGGTATGTGTGCAGAAAGGGTTGCTATCTGGCAAGCAGGTGCTTTATTTCCAGGAGTAAAAATTAAAAAATTAGCCATTTCAGCAAGTTCTACAATTACAAAGGTAGACAAGCCAATTGGCCCTTGTGGTGCTTGTAGACAAACATTGTCAGAATATGAAATTAATCAGAAGGAACCTTTTCCAGTTATTTTTGCAGGAGAAGTTGGTGAAATTGTAAAAACACCCTCTTTACTTTCACTACTGCCTTTTTCTTTTGATAGTTCATATCTATAAATAATATCTCTTTCCTAAATTTTAAAAGTGTATGTTTTTTCAATTTGGACATCGTATTATTTATAACTAATAAAAAGAGTGTAACCGCTTTGGTAACAGCAATACAACTTTAATAATTGCGTTCTTCGGCTGCGCTTGTTTTAATGTTTCAGAAATAAAGTACTTTTGAATATCATTGTTTTACGATGATAAATATTTAAATGAAAAGAAATTTAATAACTTACACATACTTAAGTAATTTCTAAAGAATTATTAATTTATGATTTCATCAAAAATAACAGGAACAGGGAGTTTTATTCCTTCTATAAAGAAGGAGAATAATGATTTTTTGGATACTCATTTTTTAAACGAAGATGGGAGTCATTTTTCCTCAGAGAATGATGTTATAATAGAAAAATTTAAGAATATTACAGGAATTGCAGAAAGGCGTTACGCTAAACCTGAATATAAAACTTCTGATATTGCCTTTTTTGCTGCAGAAAAAGCAATTAAAGATGCAGCTATAAATGTAGAAGAATTAGATTATATTATTCTAGCACATAATTTTGGAGACGTAAAACAGGGTGCTATACAAGGAGATATGTTGCCAAGTTTAGCTACTAGAGTTAAATTTAGATTAGGTATTGATAACCCTAATTGTGTTGCATATGATATACTTTTTGGCTGTCCTGGTTGGGTAGAAGGTGTTATTCAAGCACAAGCTTTTATAAAGGCAGGGATTGCAAAAAAATGTTTGGTAATTGGTGCAGAAACATTGTCTAGAGTTGTAGATAAATTTGATAGGGATTCTATGATTTATAGCGATGGTGCTGGGGCCTGTATTGTAGAAGAAACAGAAGACCAAGCATCTGGAATTTTGAGCCATGCTACACAAACTTTTGCAAAGGATGAAGCTTATTTTTTGCATTTTGGTAAATCTTTTAATAACCAGGAAGATGAAAATGTGCGTTATATTAAAATGTACGGAAGGAAAATTTATGAATTTGCCATAACACATGTGCCTGCTGCAATGAAAACGGCATTAGATAAAAGTGGAATAGATATCAAAGATGTTAAGAAAATTTTTATTCATCAAGCAAATGAAAAGATGGATGAAGCAATTGTGAAACGTTTTTATAGACTGTTTAAAACACCCGTTCCAGAGGGTGTTATGCCAATGACGATTCATGAATTAGGAAATAGTTCTGTTGCAACTGTGCCTACTTTATTAGATTTAGTTTTAAAAGGGAACGTTGCAAACCAAGAAGTAAACAAAGGAGATGTTGTCATTTTAGCGTCTGTAGGTGCCGGAATGAATATCAATGCAATTGTATATCGATTTTAAGGAAGTGCTCTTGCTTAAGAGTTCTTTTCAAAAGGTCTTTTTTTTATGCCATTAATGGTCTAAGTCATATTAAGGTTTTATCTCTATTCTCTATTTTGTTGATATGTTGCGCTTTATTTTTTTTAATTGAAAAATCTATGGTCTAAACTCCTATTTCTAAAATCAAAATATTATTTTTGCGCATGCAACAACAACACAACGTACTTATATTAGATTTCGGATCGCAATACACGCAACTAATTGCAAGAAGAGTTAGAGAATTAAACATTTATTGTGAAATTCATCCATATAATCATCTTCCTAAAAATCATGCTGAATTCAAAGCAATTATTTTATCTGGTAGTCCGAATTCTGTAAGAGGAGAAAATGTTTTACATCCTGATTTATCAGGAATTAGAGGGAAAAAACCAATGTTAGCCGTTTGTTACGGTGCACAATATTTAGCACATTTCTCTGGCGGAAAAGTTGCACCTTCTAATACCAGAGAATATGGTAGAGCAAATTTATCATTTATAAAAAGTAATGAAACTTTCTTTGAAAATATTTCAGAAGGAAGTCAAGTTTGGATGAGTCATTCAGACACTATAAAAGATTTACCAACGAATGGTGAATTATTAGCAAGCACAAAAGACGTTGAGAATGCGGCGTATAAAATCAAAGGAGAAGAAACGTATGCAATTCAGTTTCATCCAGAAGTATATCATTCAAAGGATGGTAAAAAACTATTAGAAAACTTTTTAGTAAAAATTGCAGGAGTAGCTCAAACCTGGACTCCAGATTCTTTTGTAGATAGCACCGTTGCAGCAATTCAAGAAAAAGTAGGAAATGATAAGGTGGTTTTAGGACTTTCAGGAGGAGTAGACTCTACGGTTGCAGCAGTTTTGTTGCATAAGGCAATTGGTAAAAATTTGTACTGTATTTTTGTAAATAACGGTTTGTTGCGTAAGAACGAGTTTGAAAGCGTTCTAACACAATATGAAGGAATGGGATTGAATGTGAAAGGTGTAGATGCATCTGAACGGTTTTTATTAGCTTTAGAGGGTTTAACAGATCCAGAAAAGAAACGAAAAGCAATTGGTAATTCATTTATAGAGGTTTTTGATGATGAAGCAAATCAAATAAAAGATGTAGTTTGGTTAGCGCAAGGAACCATTTACCCAGATGTAATTGAATCTGTTTCTGTAAATGGCGGTCCATCGGCAACGATTAAGAGTCATCATAACGTAGGAGGTTTGCCAGATTATATGAAATTAAAAATTGTAGAGCCTCTGCGTATGATTTTTAAAGATGAGGTAAGAAGGGTAGGAGCTTCTATGGGAATAGATGCGGAGTTGTTAGGGCGCCATCCTTTTCCTGGACCCGGTTTGGGGATTCGTATTTTAGGAGATATTACCGCGGAAAAAGTTCGTATTTTACAAGAAGTAGATGCTGTTTTTATTAATGGATTAAAGGAAGATGGTTTGTACGATAAAGTTTGGCAAGCTGGCGCAATGTTATTGCCAGTAAATTCTGTTGGAGTAATGGGAGATGAGCGAACATACGAAAAAGTAGTGGCTTTAAGAGCTGTAGAAAGTACAGATGGTATGACGGCAGATTGGGTAAACTTACCCTATGAGTTTTTACAAAAAACATCAAATAAAATCATAAATCAGGTAAAAGGTGTGAACAGAGTAGTGTATGACATTAGTTCTAAACCACCGGCAACTATAGAATGGGAATAAAATATATGAAACATCTTAAATTTTTTATTTTTTTGTGTATCCTAACCTTTTCCGTTTCATGTGGACAGCAAAGAAAATACATACAATACAAGGTTAAAAAAGGAGAAACAATGCGTGTCATTGCCAAGAAATTGGATATGAAAACCAGAGATTTGTTGCGTTTAAATCCTGATGTTGGCAGAAAACCAGAAGTCAATACGCTAATCATAGTTCCTAGTAAACAGTTAAAAAATAAAGGGGTCAATAAAGATGGTTCCAAAGAAGATGAAGTGATGGTTTCCAATACTTTAAATTCTGATGATAAAGAATTGAAAGCTGCTCTCATTGCCGAAAAAGAAAAACAGAAGGAATTATTAATTTTAGAGTTAGAAAAGGAATTTAAACTTCATGAAGTTAAAAAAGGAGATACTTTTTATGGATTAACTAGATTTTATAATGTGACTCAAGAAGATTTAATTGCTTTAAATCCTGAATTAATTGAAGGTTTAAAGTTGTCTCAAGTCATTAAAATAATGCCTTTAGAGGCTAGTGTAGGAAAAGAGAGTTTTCTTTATAGAGATGAAATTGAAGAAGGTATTGCGCTTAAGATTGCAATTTTACTTCCCTTCAGAGCAATTGAATTAGATACGCTTTCTGGTGAAGAAATTTTTGAGAATAGTAGGTTGGCAAATATTGTAACAGATTTATATTTTGGAGCAACGATGGCTATAGACTCTCTTAGAGAACAGGGTATAGAAATAGACGTAGATGTTTTTGATACAGGCAGAAACAGCACAGAGATAAATAAAATCTTATCAGAAAATAACTTAGATGAGAATGACGCTGTTATTGGTCCTTTGTACTCAGAGGAAGTTCGGTTTTTAGCAGATAAGTTAAATGTGCCAATAGTATTTCCAATATATTCTCCAAAACAAGTAGAATTTACTGGAAAGAAGATTGTAAAAACTGCACCTAATAAACAATTATTTAAAGACAAGTTATTTGCATATATGCAGGATAATTTTATTGACGGTAATATTATTGTTGTGGGAGACGGAAAAGTAGATTCACAGAATGATGCTACTAAAATTAGAGAAATTCTTCAATCTAATGATTCCATAAATAGCTTTCATATTATTATGGCAGAGGATGGATATATAAAAACAGAGAAGTTTACAGAGGTGTTGCAACCCAATATGAAGAATACAGTAGTAATAGCAACCAATGACAATATAATTGCAGCAAGTGCTATAAATAGTCTCATTAGTTTACCTGAAGAAACCACAGCTACTGTGTATGCTTTTGATCAGATAAGTGTTTTCAATCAAATTGATAATTTGAAACTTGCGCAGTTAGGTTTTACATTTGTTAGTGATGTATACGTTAAAGAAGATTCTTTTGAAGCGAATGCTTTTAATTTAAAATATAAAGCTAAAAACGGAACGTTACCTTCTTTATATGCTACAAAAGGTTTTGACGTTACGTATGATATATTAATGCGTTTAGCCTCGGGTAATAATTTAGATACTACCTTTAAAGAAGGTATTTCATACAGATTAGAAAGTAAATTCGATTATACTGATAACACCCTTAAAATACCAGAAAACAAGGGTTTATTTATTTTAAAGTACAATGTAGATTTAACTTTAACTAGAATAGAATAAAATATTCTTCCCTTATAAATACAAAAAAATCCGATGAAGCTTCATCGGATTTTTTTGTATTTGTGATAATGAAAAGAAGCTTAAATTTTTTTCATTTGCTGCTTCATCATTTGCATTTGTTCTTTTAACATACCATGCTTGTCTAACTTTTTAGCTTCTGCCATTAAATTGGTAGCTTCTCGTTTACGTCTTTTAGTCATTGAGATTCCTGCTAATTGTAGTTTTGCCATTGCTAAATCATGATCCATTGCCAAGCCTAATTTTATAGCTTTACGCAAATACTTCTCAGCTTGTGTCATGTTTGTCTGACTTAAAATAATACCGTGCAGATAGTTATAATATCCTTGTTGTTTAACAGTTAGTGCCGCTTCTGGGTTTTTAATATAACCTAACCATTTTTGAGTTCCTGGGAAATTTTGTTTACGAAGTTGTAAAAAAGCCAGTAAGATAAACTCATTTTTAAAGTAGAATAAAACAAAAAGACCAGCTAATAATAAAACAGAAATTCCGTTCATAATATTTGCTTGACTAAATTGATATACCGCCCAAACTGCAATTAAACCAGCTAAAATTAGCTTTATATTTTTATGAAACATATATAATAATTCTTTTTTGTAATCTCAACTAGAGTTGAGGGGTTGTTTTAAGATACGTAAAAATACATTTTCTTGTGAAAAGATAGAGTTACTTCTCCTAAAAATTATTTTTTATAATATTTTTTATATTTAACAAAAGCAACACTTCCTAAAATAGCTACAAAACCAACAGAATAATAAATAGACACGGGTGTAATAACTCGATCTCCACTCGCGTATGAATGCAAGCCAGATAAGTAAAAATTCACACCAAAATAGGTCATCATAATAGAAGCAATTGCTATTATAGACCATAAGTTAAAGGTAAATCTACCTCGTAAACCAGGAATTAAACGCATGTGCAGTACAAAAGCATAAACCATAATAGAAATTAATGCCCATGTTTCTTTTGGATCCCAACCCCAATAACGTCCCCAACTTTCATTGGCCCACATACCACCTAAGAAGTTACCAATAGTTAGCATAATAAGACCTATTGTAACTGCCATCTCATTGATAATGGTAATTTCTTTGATGTTCAAATCCATTTTTTTCTTATTCTTTTCATTGGTAAATGCCATTAAAAAGAGCGCAAAAATTCCTAAAATCATACCTAATAAAAAAGGTCCGTAACTTGCTACAATAATAGAAACATGCACCAGAAGCCACCAAGAATTTAAAACAGGTTGTAAGTTTGCAATTTCTGGATCTAACCAATTTTGGTGTGCAAAAGCCAATATGATTGCTGTTAAGAACGTTGTTGCTGTTAGTGTAAGTGCAGATTTTCTTCCGAAGAATAAGCCAAAGAGCATGGTTGCCCAAGCAACATAGATAATAGACTCATATGCATTACTCCAAGGTGCGTTGCCACTAATATACCACCTTGACATCAACCCTAAGGTGTGAAATACAAACAACCCTATTACAATCGCAATTAGTACTTTTACAACCGTATTGATCCATTTTCTTGAATTGAAGATCTGCCAAATCACAAAAAGGATTAAGAATAAACTTGCAAAACCGTAGTAAGTTGAAAGCTTTTGAAAAGGCTGTATTTTATTATATGAAATTTCTAAATCAATTTCTTTTTCTGTAGGCAATACTTCCGCTCCAAATTTTAGTTGAAACTTTTTAATTCCGTCTAAAATTTTATTTGCTTCGGTATAGTCATTTGTTTTTTTAGCTTTCTGTAAAAACTGGATATAAACAGGTAAAGATTGTCTCACAAAAACAGAATCTGTGCCTTTAAAGTTTGCTTCTGATGTTTCTGGTTGGGAAACCCAAGTGTTATTGTCATCTCCAGGAATTGGGTATATTTTTAATATCCCACCACCAATTGCACTGTATAATAAGCCAATTCTTCGGTCAATTTTTATGAGGTCTTTTTCAAATTTATTTTTTACCTTTTTCTTTTGTGCTTCAGCAACTTTCTCTTTAATTTTATAAATACCTATTGGAGTTATAAAATCTGATAAGGCAGCATATTCGTCTTTATCTGCAAGGCCAATAAGTCTTCTAATCTCATAATTACCTGTTTCTAAATAGATTACAGGAACTTCAAACCAAAGTCTAGGGTTTTCTATAATTGATAATAAAACCTGACTCGGCTCCATACCTTTAAAGTTTTCTGTTTTACTTACTTTTCTTACCAATTCAGAGGCAAAAGTGTGTGCAGGTTTCATTCTACCACCAGCATCTTGAATGACCAGTTTATTAAAGCTTTCTGCATGTTTTGCATCTACCATATTGGCAAGCAAAATAGAGTCTATTTGTTGAATGGTTATTTTTGTTGGTTGATGCGTGTTTTTATGTTGCGCAAAGGTGAAACTTGATAAAAGTAATGCCGCAACAATAGAGAGCGTTAGTTTTTTCTTTTTAATTTTAGTCAGACCTTTTTTCAAAACATCAAACCTAGTATTTTTTGCAAAAAGAATACAGATCATACCAATGTATAAAAGAGAGTATCCTAAATACGTAACAAAAGTGCCAAGAAAATCGTGATTTACAGAAAGATGTGTTTCTTCTTTACCGTCAGATAAATCATAGCTTGCTTGAAAGAACTTATAGCCTCTATGATCTAAAATATGATTCATAAAAATTTTATAGTCAAAAGTTTCTTTTGGATCTATAAGTGTAACTCACTTGCATAGGCAGCGGCACTCTCAGATCCTGGATATTTATCTAGTTGAAAATCGTTTAATTTTATACTAAAAGGAGTTTTTAATGTTTTTGAACCATATAAAACTCTAAAATTTAAGCCACCAACAGATACTTCTTTAGAACCGTCAGAATTAAATTTCCCTCCTTTTAACTCTACACGTTCTGTTTTGTTATTGGCGGTAATATCTACTAAAATAACATCTTGTATTTTGTCATTTTTTGGACCACTAATCGTTTTCATAATTCCTTTTTCTGCAGGTCTAGGGATTACAAATTGTAGTTCGCCTATATTATGAAGTGTTAAATATTGAAAGTCTTGCAAAGAGTCTTTTGCAACAATTCCCTTCTCTCGATCTGCCATTCTAAACCAATCTCCATTGTCTTTAGAAATCATTTTTAAAACACCACTTTTGTTTGTGAAATTTATAGTTGCATTGTCATTATCTGCATCAAATCCAACTAAAATACCATGTATATTTTGTATGGTACCTTTTTTAATCCAATGCTCATGACGTGAACCTTCGGAAGACTCTACAAAAAATAAATGTTCGATACCATTTTCATCTTCAACTAAGTTTTTTTCAGCCCACGGGATATAATCTACTAACTCAAATTTAATATCAATACTATTTTCTTTTGTTTGAAATGAATCCGTGTAAGTCCAAGAATTAGTGCCCCAAGCAGAAAGCATTATTGGTGCATTTATTTCCGGTTTTTGAGAGTTTCCATCATCTACAACAGCATTTAGATAGGTGGTTTCAGATAGAAACTGATTGGTGGTTTCACCTTCTTCAATAAGCATAATGCCTTCATAACCGACATAACGAGTAATTCCTGCACCAACTAGGATTAATAAAAAAGATGCATGGAACATTAAAACTGGCCATTTCTCTTTTTTATAAAGGCGGTATCTGAATATATTTCCAAAGAAATTAATTACAAAAAAGCCCATAATCGCTTCGAACCACCAAGCATTATAAATTAGTGCTTTAGAGGTTTGTGTACCAAAATCGTTTTCTATGAATGTTGCAATTGCCATGGCAATTGCAAACAAGATAAATAAAACGGCTGTTAATCTTGTAGAATATAGGAAATCGAATAATTTTTTCATCCTTTCAAAGTAGTTTTTAAACGCTTGCAAATTTAAGCATAAAAGGAGGAAAACTATCTAAAAGCACCTTATTTTTCTTGTTAAGAACTGTTAAAAATAAGACGGTATTTGTATTTGAGTGGCTGGGCTGAATGAGTATTTATTCTGCAACACTATCAATTAAAATGGTTAGCATATCTATTGCTGCTTGGGCGATTTTTGTTCCAGGACCAAAAACCCCAACAGCACCAGCATCAAACAAGAATTGATAGTCTTGAGCAGGGATTACACCACCCACAATTACCATTATATCTTCGCGTTCATATCTTTTTAATTCTGCAATAACTTGAGGGACCAATGTTTTATGTCCTGCTGCTAAAGAGGAAACTCCGAGAATATGTACATCATTTTCTACAGCCTGTTTTGTAGCTTCTTTTGGTGTTTGAAAAAGCGGCCCAATATCTACGTCAAAACCTAAGTCGGCATAGCCAGTTGCTACTACTTTTGCACCTCTATCATGGCCATCTTGTCCTAATTTAGCAATCATAATTCTTGGTCGTCTGCCTTCTAATTCTGCAAATTTATTTGCAAACTCTTTTGCTTTTTTAAATAATGGATCTTCTTTTATTTCTTTGCTATACACCCCAGATATTGTTTTATGCACTGCTTTATGCCTGCCATATACAAGCTCTAAAGCATCAGATATTTCTCCTAATGTAGCTCTATTTTTCGCAGCTGTAACGGCCAAATCTAATAAGTTTTCTTTTCCAGATTGTGCAGCTTTCGTTATGGCCGATAAAGATTCCTTTACAGCGGTATTATTTCTGTTCGCTTTTAACTCATTTAATCTTTCAATTTGAGAATTTCTAACCGCTTCATTATCCACCTCTAAAAAATGTAAGGGGTCTTCTTTTTCTAACTGATATTTATTTACGCCAACAATTATATCTTGTCCACTGTCTATTTTAGCTTGTTTGATTGCTGCTGCCTCTTCAATTCTCATTTTCGGAATCCCTTTCTCAATAGCTTTGGTCATTCCGCCTAACTTTTCAACTTCTTGAATTAGTTTCCAAGCTTTATTGGCTATATTTTCGGTGAGTTCTTCCACATGGTAACTTCCTGCCCAAGGATCTACAGTTTTTGTTATATACGTTTCTTCTTGTAAGTAGATTTGTGTGTTTCTAGCAATTCTAGCAGAAAAGTCCGTGGGAAGTGCAATCGCTTCATCTAATGCATTTGTGTGCAGACTTTGCGTACCACCAAAAATTGCCGCCATTGCCTCTATTGTTGTTCTTGCAACATTGTTAAAAGGATCTTGTTCTGTCAAGCTCCAACCACTAGTTTGGCAATGTGTTCTTAGTGCTAAAGATTTTTGGTTTTTAGGGTTGAATTTCTTTACAATTTTTGCCCACAACATTCTTGCTGCTCTTAATTTGGCTATTTCTGTAAAATGATCCATTCCTATTGCCCAAAAGAAGGACAATCGGGGTGCAAATGAATCAATATCCATTCCGGCATCAATACCTTTTCTAATATACTCTAAACCGTCTGCAAGTGTATATGCCAATTCAATTTCTGCAGTGGCACCAGCTTCTTGCATATGATAACCAGAAATCGATATTGAATTGTATTTTGGCATCTTATCGCTGGTGTATTTAAATATATCAGCAATAATCTTCATAGAGGGAGCAGGAGGGTAGATATAAGTATTACGAACCATAAACTCCTTTAATATGTCATTTTGAATGGTTCCTGTTAAGTTTTCTAAAGAGACACCTTGTTCTTGTGCAGCAACGATATAAAAGGCTAAAATGGGTAAGACAGCACCGTTCATAGTCATAGAAACAGACATTTTGTCTAACGGAATTTCGTCAAATAAAACTTTCATATCTTCTACAGAATCTATAGCAACCCCCGCTTTACCTACATCTCCTTGTACGCGTTCATGGTCAGAGTCATAACCTCTATGTGTGGCTAAATCAAAAGCTACAGAGAGTCCTTTTTGGCCGGCCTCTAAGTTTCTTTTATAAAAAGCATTACTTTCTTCTGCGGTAGAGAAACCTGCATATTGTCTAATTGTCCAAGGTCTTCTAACGTACATTGTACTATAAGGTCCTCTTAAATTAGGTGCAATTCCTGCCACAAAATCTTCATGTTTAAAGTTTTGTGGAGTTCCTATCTTAGCACTTTTAAGTTTGATATGTTCAAATGATTTTCTAGTCATTTTCTTTTTCTAACCGTTCTTTTTCTATGATTTCAGAAAGACGTTTTCTGTTAATTGGGACAATTAAAGTCTTTATATTTCTTTGTTTTATAAAAGGGTATAAGTCCAACTCATTTTTCATGATATCATTTTTATTGGGTTGCATATTGGTGCCCAATAAAATAATCTTTTTAGCATGGAAGTCTTCTTCCTCCTTAGCAACATTTTCTGCTATTTTCTTTTGAATAATTCCCGCCTTTAATTGTTTTAAAAATCCCCCGCCTTTTTCTATTTGTTTAAATAGGCTCAATGCTTTTTCTGCTAATTGGTGGGTAATTGACTCTATATAGTAAGTGCCATCAGCAAAATTTTGCGCTTCTTGTAAATAACTTTCCTGTTGTAAAATTAAAAGTTGATTTCTTGCAATTCGTTCACCAAATTCATTTGATTTATGGTACATAGCATCGTACGATATAGAAGAAACCGTATTGGATCCTCCTAATATAGCACTCATATACTCAGTTGTTGTTCTAAGCATATTTACATTATAGTCGTACAGTGTTTTATTTCTTAGACTGGGCTGCGTAAAAATATGTACTTCACTATTTTCTTGACCATATTCATTTAATAGCGTTCTCCATAAAATTCTAAATGCCCTTAATTTTGCTATTTCAAAAAAGTAATTGCTACCCGCAGAAAATGTAAAGTGAATTTTGTCTGCTATGTCTTTTCCAAAATAATTTAAATACTCGTTTGCATGGGCTAAAGTATAGGCTAATTCTTGCACAATGGTAGCGCCAGCGTTTTGATATAAGTCACTAGAGACCGAAACACAATTTTTATTGGATTTAAGAATAAGATCCAATTGTCTAAAATCTTCATTTAAATTGATGAACCAATTTCCGTTTTCTGCCAAATTCCCAATAATATCTAATTGGATAAATGTCTTATTCGGATTTATGGATTTGGACAATTCAACTAAAAATACGGAAGGTAAAAACTGAAATCTAAAATATATTAGAATTGTATTGATATCAATATTTTGCAATAATAAACTGCAATTAAAAGGTTTTTTACTAATAAATTGAATTGACGTTGCCCCTCTCCTTAAAGCATCAAGAGCTAAGGAATTTGCTATTTTCTCGTTATCAATGAAAATAGTTTGACAAATATTAAAGCCTTTTTTTGGTAGATCTAGCTTTGTGTTTGTTCTGTCTTCTTTTGAGTAAAAAGGTTTTACTGTAATACCTTCATTAGTTTTCCAAAGCAAAGTTTCATTATAATCTGCACCCTTTAAGTCTGCTTGAATTTTTTGCTTCCAAGCAGCTGATGATGTTCCTATAAATTCATTAAACAGAAATGTATTCATTACTTTTTTATGGTATCAAATTCTATAATATAAATATCTTCATTTTCTTTTTTCATTAAGTACTGCTCTCTTGCAAAACGCTCTAGTTGAAGAGAATCATTTAGTTTCATGATGGTGGCTTTATCTTCGGCTATTTTAGTTTTATAAAAAGATACGGTACTCTCTAAATCTTTAATTTCTCTATTAAATTTTCTATGAACCAAATAAGAATTCTCGTCAACAAACAACATCCAGATTAAGAAAGGAATAAAAATTAAAACAAAAATATTTGTCAAAACTTTAAATACTTTATTGTTTTTCAGAGTATTAATGGTCATATGCTATAAACGTTCATTAATAACTGTTCTAACAATATCTATGGCAACATTATTATATCTATCATTAGGTATAATTAAATCTGCAAAGTTTTTTGTAGGTTCTATAAATTCTTGATGCATAGGTTTTAAGGTAGTCTGATATCTGCTTAAAACTTCATCCATATCTCTTCCTCTTTCTGTGATATCTCTTTTTAACCTTCGAATTAAGCGCTCGTCTGTCTCTGCGTGTACAAATATTTTAATATCAAATAAATCTCTTAATTCCTTATTATTTAGGATCAATATCCCTTCAACAATTACTACTTTTCTTGGATGTGTCTTAATAGTATCTTTTGTTCTATTGTGAGTTACAAAAGAATATACCGGCTGATCTATAGTATTTCCAGCTTTGAGTGCTTTTAAATGGTCAATAATTAGATTAAAATCGATAGCTCTTGGATGATCAAAATTAATTTCAGCTCTTTCTTCATAAGGCATATTGTCTGTAGCATTATAGTAAGAGTCTTGAGAAATTACGCATACCTCATCTGTAGGTAATTGTTTAATAATTTGATTTACAACTGTTGTCTTTCCACTACCAGTTCCGCCTGCAATTCCAATAATTAGCATAAAAAAATATGATTTTGTTAAAGTTTTAACCTTAAAAGTAAAGGTATTATAAAAATATATATTTACGGACTATCTCAGTTTTTTTTAGGATTCAATTTTATGAGGCTTGAAACCGCCATAATTGTGATTTTCTATGTGTATGGTCTTCCTACTAACTTAAATTTCCGGATTACTACATAAAAATAAAAAAGCTTCAAAAATAAATTTTTGAAGCTTTAAATAAATTGAGCCGATGGAGGGACTCGAACCCACGACCTGCTGATTACAAATCAGCTGCTCTAGCCAGCTGAGCTACATCGGCTTTTGTTTTCGGTTGGCAAATAAAATAAAAATTGGGAACACAACCTAACTAAAAATGTTATTTTTTCACCTAGTTTATGTAAGTGCCTTATTTGTAATATTTTGCTTAAAATTTTAAAAGGACGTATTGATTAGTAGAATTAAAAGTAGATTCTTAATTTAAAGCTTCTTTATATGTTGCGAGGCACCTTTCTCTTGCTTCTTTATGATCTACCATTTCTTTAGGGTATGTAAATTCTTGAAAATCGGGCACCCATTTTTTAATATAGGCTAGGTCGTTATCAAATTTTTTAATTTGAGTTGTAGGATTAAAGATTCTAAAATAAGGTGCAGCATCTACACCAGAGCCTGCAACCCATTGCCAATTTCCTATGTTACTGGCCATTTCGTAGTCATGTAATTTTTCCGCAAAATATGCTTCTCCCCATCGCCAGTCTATTAATAAGTGCTTGCATAAAAAACTACCCACTAACATTCTAATTCTATTGTGCATAAAACCAGTTTCATTTAGTTGGCGCATTCCAGCGTCAACTAAAGGGTATCCTGTCTCTCCGTTGCACCATTTGAGGAATTCAGCTTCATTATTGCGCCATTCAATTCTGTCGTATTTTGCTTTAAAAGATTTTTTTGAGGTATGCGGGAAATGCCATAAAATTTGCATGAAAAATTCGCGCCAAATTAGTTCTTGCCAAAAAATCTCATTTTTTTCTGTAATAGCTTTTTCTATCATCTTACGAATACTAACGGTGCCAAAACGTAAATGTGGTCCTAGTTTAGAGGTAGAGTCCTGAGCAGGAAAGTTTCGTGTATCTTCATAATTTTGAATAAGAGAAGGTGTGACTATATGCTTTTTTATTTTTTGCTTCGATTTTATAAAGCCAATATCAGATAAACTTAAATTTGGTAGTTCTTTATTCTGTATTAGGTTCTTTAAGAATGAACTGGTGTAATAAAAATCTAAAGTGTATGTTTTGAATTGCTCCTTCCAAACCTTCATGTAGGGTGTGTATACTACATAAGGTAAACCATCTTTTTTAGTAACCTCATTTTGTTCAAAAATTACTTGATCTTTAAATGTTTTAAATTTAATATTATTATCATTTAATAATTGTTGAATTTTATCATCTCTCTCTTTAGCATAGGGTTCATAATCTCTATTTGTAAATACGGTATCGATATTATATTTTTCTAATAGATTTTTATATACAGCTGTTGGCTCCCCATGAAACATGGCAATACTGCTAGTATTTTTATCTTCTAATTTAGTACGCATTTTTTGAAGCGTCTCATAGATAAAAGTAATTCTAGCATCGTCTTTAGGAAGCTTCTTTAAAATTTCTTCATCAAAAATAAAGATAGGAAGCACAGGGTGTTCACTTTTAAGAGCATTGTAGAATCCAACATTATCATCTAATCTTAAATCTCTGCGAAACCAAAAAATATTTACAGTATCCTTCATTTTATTTAATTTTACCAAAAAGTGCTAGTAATTTTTCTTGCCTATAATTAAAAATTTCTTCTAATTTTGGTTTTACTAAAAAAGGGTGCACCATTTGACCCAGAATTCCTAAAGGAATTTTATAATCTATAATATCTTCTAATTCTACTCCACCTTCTATTTCTTTTACAAAATGCTTGTGATGCCAAAGCGCATAGGGTCCGTACATTTGCACGTCTACAAAGTATTTTTTTTCTTCTATATGCGTAATTTCAGAGATCCATTTTGTTTTAATACCTAAAAGCGGTGTCACATTATATTGAATTATTTGCCCTGTGTATAATGGTCTATCTATTTTAGAAAGAATATTAAAACTCATGTAATCTGGTGTAATGATACTTAGGTTTTTAGGGTTAGATAAAAACTCCCAAGCTTTATCCAATGAAATAGGTAGCTGTTGTTTCTTGTGAAGTGTGTATATTTTCATTTTAATTATGGACTAGAATATAGAGGTTTAAAGAAGTTGCTATACATAGCCAAAGCATGTAAGGTAGCAACAAGTATTTGTAATTATCTACTCCACTGCTGAGTTTGAAAAAATAAACAAATAAAAGTGAAGTCAATAAGAGAATATTTATAAGCGCAAATAATACAAGGTGTTGATTAAAGAAAATAAAATTCCAGCTAACATTGAGTACAAATTGAATTAGAAAAATAGTACGATTTTTACTTGTGTTATCTTTTGTGAAAAGTTTTCCTAAATAAATAGAAAAGCAAATCATAATAAATGTCCAAGCAATGCCAAAAACAAAACCAGGTGGTGTCCAAGGAGCTTGGTGTAAATTTGTATACCAATTAGAAAGTGGGCCATTATTCATTAGCCAACTTCCGATTGCTAAGCCACCAAAGTTTAAAGCTAGAAATAATAGCGTTAATTTTAATTGTTTCATTCTTATTCCCCTGCTTTTAAAGCATCAATTTTCTTAAGGATATCATCTGCTTCTTTATATTTAGAATCGCTATCGGTTCTATTTATAGATTGCAACTTATATGCCTGTTCCATTACTTTTTTGTACTTATCTTGAAGTTTGTCTGCTTCAGATTTTTTCTTAAAGATTCCGAACATAGTTTTAGATTAAGTGTTTTGTTATTTTCGAACTTGATGGCTTTGTAATTGAAAAATAATAATCAACCAATTGACCTTCAGGAGAAACTAGATATTTTTGAAAATTCCACTTTACTGAAGAGCTTTTAGATTTGTTTAATGCTTTGTCTGTTAGCCAGTTGTATAAAGCATGTTGCTTACTTCCTTTTACATCAATCTTCTCTGTCATTAAAAAAGTTACTCCAAAATTAACTTTACAGAAAGCTTCAATGTCTTCGGAAGTTCCTGGTTCTTGGCTTCCAAACTGGTTACAAGGGGATCCAATTATCATTAAATTATCTTTATGCATTTTGTACAACTCTTCTAATTCTTTATACTGAGATGTAAAGCCACATTTTGAGGCTACGTTTACAAAAAGAATATATTTGTTTTTGTATTCGGATAAGTCAATAGCTTTATTTTGTAAGCTATTGATTTTGATGTTATAAATATCTGTCATATTTTTTAAATTTTAAAACTTACAATTCCGCAATCAAGTTCAAAAATTTGACCTGAAATGGATTTCGCTTTGTCGGAAATAAGGAAAGTCGCCATATCTGCAACCTCATTTGGTTTAAGAAACTTTTTAAGAGGATGACGTTCAGTGATATTCTCTATCATTCTATCATTTCTTAAGAGTTTAGCTGCCAGATCTGTTTCTGTTACAGTTGGCGCGATTACGTTTACACGTATAGTAGGAGCTAGTTCTGCACCTAAAGATTTTGCTAAACCTTCTACAGCAGATTTTGCAGCTGCCACACTTGCGTGGTAAGGCATTCCTAATTTAGCCGCTACAGTGCTAAAAAGTAGGATGGAAGGGTTTTCTCCATTTTTTAATTTAGGAAGATATTTTTGAACTGTTTTTACAGCACCAATAACATTTATTTCAAAGTCTTCTCTAAAGTCTTCTAATTTTAATCGTGAAATTGGTTTTAGATTAATACTTCCAGGGCAATAAATTAAAGTATCTACTGCTTCAATTTCTGGCAAGTCATCTGTAAGTATGTCACAATTATAATGAGTGAGGTTAGCGTGGGGCTGCAAAGGAGCTGTTCTACTAATATTTACAACTATATTCTCTTCAATTAAAGATTGCACAATCGCATGTCCAATTCCTTTGCTTCCTCCAACTACTACTATTTTTCTCATATGCTTTTAAGGTCTTCCTTTTAAGCGCTTTTCAATTTTCTGTTTTACAGCTGTCAAGCGCTTCATTTGATCCATTATTTCAAGATCTTTTTCTATTTTATATACTTCGTTTAACTCTAGAATAAGGGCTTTAACCTCTCTAGATGCTACAATTCTGTCACTTGTTGTTTTAAATGAGAATTTTCTATGTTCAAATTCTACTGCTCGTTCCGTTAAATTCATTGTTACTTTTAAGATTTTATAAATGGTAATATAATTATAAAACTTAGAAGCGCAATAAAAATAATTATTATTTATTAAGAGGTAAGCGGTTTTCCTTTTAAACGTCTTTCAATTCTTTGCTTTATTACGGTCAATCTTTTCATGATGTCCATAATATTAGAATCTTTATTTTCTTTGTAAACTTCATTTAAGCTTAAGATCAAATCTTTTGCTTCTCTAGCGGCCATTATTCGGTCGCTTGTTGTAGGAAATCTCATTTTCCTAGTTTCAAATTCTAGTGCTTTTGTAATTAATTCCATAGTTAATATTTTAGGGTGTTTTGTAATTCAGTAATCTTTTCTGGACTGTCAAATTTTCCACCAAAGTAGGATGTTACTGTTGCAGAAGTATCATCTTTAATTCCTCTAGAAGAAACACATAGGTGTTTCGCATCTATTATTACTGCAACGTCTTCAGTATTTAAAATTGTTTTTAATTCTTCAGCAATTTGGTTTGTTAAGCGCTCTTGAACTTGAGGTCTCTTTGCATAATATTGAACAATTCTGTTTAATTTTGATAATCCAATTACCTTTCCCGAAGAAATATAGGCTACATGTGCTTTCCCTACAATTGGTACAAAATGATGCTCGCAGTTAGAGTAGAATGTAATATTTTTTTCTACTAACATTTGATTGTATTGATATTTATTATCAAACAACGCAACTTTTGGCTTATTGGCAGGGTTTAATCCTGAAAAGATTTCTTCGATATACATTTTGGCAACTCTATTTGGAGTTCCTTTTAACGAATCATCTGTTAAATCTAAACCCATTACATTCATTATTTCAGAAAATAATACAGCTATTTTATCTTTTTTTTCGGCATCTGATAATTTAAAAGCATCTGCTTTCATAGGAGTTTTAAGTCCTGTAGAAAGATGGTCATCACCAATTTCTTCTGGTGAAAATCCGTTAAATTTTTGTAAATTTTCTTTTGTTGCCAATGTATTAGCTTTTATAGTTTTTATTATCTTTTGGATATTGAGTTATTAGAGATGCTTCTTTGTCTGGTGCACTTAAATCTCCCTTTTTCAAAAGTTCTGAGCTTTTCATGTTTAGTCTTTCTTCCCTGCACTCGTTTACGCCACATTTGAAAACTTTTCAGTTTCATTTCTCTTCGCATTAAATCGATAACTTCTTGTTCTTTTAAACCGAATTGAAATTGAATAGACTCGAATGTAGTTCTATCTTCCCAAGCCATTTCTATGATTCTATCTATAGAAATAGTGCTTAATTGTTCTGAGCTATTGGAAATCATATTGTTTGTTGTTTTCTATCTTGCAATTAATAATCTTATCTATAAAGTTTTTGTTTTCTTTCAATAACTTAGTATTCTTAAATCTTACAAAGTTACCTTGAGCATGTATACTAAACCCTTCTGTTTTGTATGTGTGCAATTGATAATAGGGTATTGCCCAGCTAAAATTTTTTAAACCTTTATTAATATGAATTACGATTCCTTTTTCTCTGAGCTCTATGTTACCATAATTAATATCTGACACAGCATTAATTAATTTTAGAAACCCTGGACTTACGGCATCAATTATCATTCTTTTAGATCCAACACCTCCTAGCTTTATTGCTTTCACAAAGCTATATGGCTTCCCTAACAAATCATTCATTGTTGCGGTAGCATCTTTATTTTTAAGAGTTGTGTTAAATATCATTACTCAAAGGTACAAAAAATATCATTATGTTTAACATTTTATTCGATTAGTTAAACAAAAATTAACAGATTTTTATATTTTAAGAAATTTTTTATATTAATCAGTATTTAATAAGCTGTCCCTATTCGAAAGTGTGTGTTTCTTTAAAATCCTTTCACTTTCTTTTTTTACATCCGTATTTTTTTTCATATTCCAGAGAATATCACTTGCTTTTTTTCTTGCAACTTTAATTTCTACAATAGGATTTGGGTAATCAACACCTAATTCAAAATTATTAAACTGCTGATCTAAAGGTGTCATTAAATAAGGTTCATGCACAAAAGGCGTTTCTAAGTGTGCTAACTCAGGAATCCATTTTCTAATAAATGTTCCATCTTCGTCATGTTCTAAGCTATTTTTTATTGGGTTGTATATTCTAAGAAGATTAATGCCCGTTTCACCAGCATTCATTTGCAATTGCGGAAAATGTATACCGGGTTCAAAGTCTAAGAACAATCGAGACAAGTGCTGAGACGACGCTTGCCAAGGTTGCCATAAAATATGGGTAAAGAAAGATACCAGCATAGCGCGCATTCTAAAGTTTAAATACCCTGTTTCTGTTAAACAACGCATGCAAGCATCAATTAATGGAAAACCGGTTTTACCCTCTTCCCAGGCTTTTTGGTATTCTAATGAAATACTCTTCTTTAGTTTTTGATACCCTTTATTTATACTTGCGTTTTCCATGGTGTGTTCCATTTCAAACTTTTGTATAAAGTGTGCTTGCCAGCGTAATCTTGAGATAAATGCACCCAAATGTTTTTTATTTGATTCTGTTTTACACCTTAAAGCTTCATTAAATACTTGGCGTATTGAAATGTTTCCCCAAGCAATATAAGGAGATAGCCTACTACAGCTCTCTCTCGCTAGTGCTGGTTTAGAGATATTAAACATGTATTTTTCATGGCGTTTATCAAAAAATGTATTGGCATATCTCCAAGCTGTTCTTGTCCCTCCCTTTTGAAAATATTTATGTTTGGGTGTTTTTAAATCTACTATTTGGAAATATTTTTCTAACTGCGTAATTTCATCAATTGAAATAAACTTAGCAGCATTGTATTCGTTTTTAATTAGAGAATCATACATAAAATCGTCCCATTTATCGAACCAATCTTCTCTATTTAATAATCCTCGTAAAACACCATTGTTATTATTTTCAACCCAATTAACCGAATTGTTTCTGCAGTATCTTGTGAACTCTTTATCTCTATTGTAGGTGATTAATAAACCTGTTTCTTGATGAGAAAATACGGTGTTTATTTTATAATAATTAAAAAGCTGGTTAAAAGTATTTACAACTTCGGTTTGTACACAAAGGACTTTTGTGTCGTATTTCTTTAAATCGGTATTTAAATCTGCTAAAGATTGTTTTATAAAATCCCAATGACGTTTATCGTAGTGCGGATCTTCTAATAATGAGTTCTCAAAAACGTATAAGAAAAGCACACGTTTGTTGGCTTCTAAGGCATTGTAAATTGCCTCATTATCCTGTAAACGCATATCGCGTTTAAACCAAACTACATGTATTTCTTCTTTGTTAGTATTCATCTAGGTGTTCTATGATATGATTTGCTTTCTCTTTTATTTTTGTCCTGTCTTCAGATGACATTTTATTTAGTACACTATACATCATTTTCATCCGGAAATTTGAAGATAATTTTTCTTGCTTTTCGTCTAAGAAATTCCAGTACAGTGTATTAAAAGGACAGGCGTCATCTTCAAATTTCTTTGCTTTTTTATACACACATGCATCACAATAATTACTCATCTTACTAATGTAACTACCGCTAGATACGTAGGGTTTAGTTGCTATTTTACCACCATCTGCAAACTGACTCATACCTCTCGTATTAGGCAATTGAACCCATTCTATGGCGTCTACATAAATACCTAAATACCACGCGTCTATTTCGTCTGGATGTATTTGTGTTAAGAGTGCAAAATTACCAGTAATCATTAAACGTTGAATATGATGTGCATATCCGTTTTCTAAGGAATTGTTAATGGCATTTTTTAGGCAGTTCATTTTTGTTTTCCCCGTCCAAAAGAAATCTGGTAACTTGTTTTTATTCTCAAAGAAATTTTCTTTTTTGTAATCTGGCATTAGCATCCAATACATACCTCGCATGTATTCTCGCCAACCTAGTATTTGTCTTATAAATCCTTCTACTTGAGAAATATCTATAACATTTTCTTGCCTTCTATACGTTTCTAAAACAGTCTCAACAATTTCTTTGGGAGAAATCATCTTAGTATTCATAGCAAACGAAATCCTACTATGAAATAGATAAATTTTGTCTGTATGCATTGCATCTTGGTAATCGCCAAAATGGATTAATAGGTGTTCGCAAAAATATGTTAATTGCTCTAAAGCTTGATTTCTAGAAATCGGGTACTCAAAATATTTAGAGTTGATTTTTCCAATCGTTTTTATTTCAGCTTTTTCAATATCATCAATAATATTGGTTACATCTATATCGAAGCTAATTTCTTGCGGAATTAGAGCTTCTCCTTTCCATTTTTTACGATTGCTGGCATCAAAATTCCATTTGCCACCTTCCGGTTGATTGTCAACTACTAAAATTTGATGTTTTTTACGCATATTGCGATAAAAATTTTCCATCAAAAATTGTTTTTTACCTTTGAAGAAAGTTTCTAAATCTGCTCTTTCTGTATAGAAATGTTCTGTAGAAAAAATTTCTGTTTCCAAATTTAAGTTCGTAGAAAATTCTTTTAATTGTCTATCTAATCTATATTCATCGGGAGATAAATACTCAAATTTCTCAATATTTTTCTCTTTAATCAACAAAGCTAAATTATCAGTTAAGCTTTGTGTGTTTTTGGTATCGTTTATATTGAAATAAACAACTTCATGATTTGATTTTTCTAACTCATTGGCAAAATTTCGCATTGCAGCAAAAAAACCAACAACTTTCTGAATATGATGTGTTACATAATCTGTTTCTTGGCGCATTTCAAACATGCAATACGTAACATTCTCATTCGTTTCTAAAAACCAAGAATGTTTGCTGTTTAGTTGATCTCCAAGAATTAAACGTAATTTTCTCATATTAAAACAATGTTTTTATCAACCATATCTTTCTATATTTATGATTCCCATCATAACGTTCTGCTTGCAGCTGGGTATTAAATTTTCGATCTCTTGGGTCGTTGCCAACACCAGCAACATACATCCAGTTTCCGTAGTTGCTATGCACATCATAATCTATCAACACCGATTCAAAATACGCTGCACCAATTCTCCAATCTAAGAGAAGCTCTTTTGCAAAATAAGAAGCTACATTTTGTCTACCTCTGTTGCTCATAAAACCAGTCTCTTTTAATTCAATCATATTCGCATTTACAAAATCGTCTTTCGTTTCTCCATTAATCCATTGATTAATTAACTGTTTCTCAGAACTCCATTGATAGTCTTTCTCTAAAATCCCACCAAGTTGAAAAACTTTAGAATTATATTTTAAAGAGATATATTTAAAATAATCTCGCCAAATCAATTCAAAAATCACCCAATAAGTAGAGTCATTTGCGCCAAATTCAGCCTCATATTCTTTAATTTTCCAATAGATAGTTTTAGCGGATAGACTGCCGTTTGCCAACCATGGCGAAAACTTTGTACTATAATCTGCACCAACTAAACCATTTCTAGTTTTTTTATAAAAGCTAACTTTTTTAGTTTCAAAAAAATAAGTATTCAATCTTTCTAAAGCGGCATTTTCTCCTCCACAGAAAGGGAATGCTGTGTTTTTATGTATCTCAAAATCTTCAAAACCGAGGTCTTGTAATGTAGGAATTATTGTTTTATTTTCAATTAAATTTTTTGATGTACATTTTGAAATAGAAACTTCATTAGGAATTTGCACCGTCTTTTCTAACTTCTTTCTAAAAACAGTAAACACATCTGGAATGTTTGAAAAATCTTTAGAAACCGTATCGGGATTATATAAAAATTGATCGTATTCTTCAATTAAATGTACTTCATTAGAAAGTGTTTTTTTAATTAGATTATTTGTACTTTCTTCTTCTTTGGTCCATTCTTTTTGAGTGTATACTGTTTTGATTTCAAAAGCATCACAAATTTTATGCATCTCATCTTCAGGACTTTTAAAATAGGTGAGTAGCGTTATATTTAAATCTGCTAAATTATTTCTTAGATCTATAATTGTTTCAAGAAGAAATTTCGCACGATATTTTGCTGTTTTTTGGAACCCAAATTTGTCAATTTGGAATAATTTAGGATCGAAGAAATACACTGCAATTACTTTTGTATGATTTTCTACAGCTTTTTTTATCGATGTATTGTCATGAACTCGTAGATTATTACGAAACCAAATTAAGCTTGTGTTTTCTTGTTTCTTCTGCATTTTTCGCTACAATATTTTACGTCATCCCAATTTTTTTCCCATTTTTTTCGCCAAGTAAAAGGGCGATTGCATACGAGACATGTTTTTTCGGGTAGATGTTGTTTCTTCAAAATTATTTATTAATGTTATTAATCATCCCATTAAAAACGAACCAATGGAAGGGCATTACAGAATACCAGTATAATCTGCCTGCAAGACCATGTGGTCTAAAAGTAGCTGTCTGATATATAGTACCATCTTCTATTTTAAATTCTAACCAAGCTTCTCCTGGTAAAATCATTTCAGCATATAGTAGTAGTTTTCCTTTTTCTTTATCGGCATATATAACCCGCCAAAAGTCTAATGCATCACCAGAATTTAGTTCTGTAGGATGTCTTCTTCCTCTTCTTAAACCTGCACCTCCATAAAATTGATCTACAATACCACGAATTTTCCAAAGAAAAGTGCCGTAATACCAACCTGTCTCTCCACCAATTGCCCAAATTTTATCTAGAGCTTCTTTTTTGTTTTTTACTTTTCTTTGTTTGAAGTCTTTAAAACAACCATGTTTAGGCACGTTAATAAATTCGTGGACATAGTTTTTTAACTTTCCACTACTTATGTATGAATCCTTCCAACTAGAAATAATACTATTTTGTTTTATTTTTATAAATGCATATTCAACAGCTTGTTTGTATGACATTGGTTGTACATCTAAAATAGCATTGATATTACTTTTATTACCAATGACTTCTACGCCCATAGAGTTTACCAAAGTAGTTGCCAGCTTATAAGAGGTCGAAGTAACAAAATACAACCAATAAGAGGATAGCTTGGCTGTCATTACTGGCACTATTACAATGCGTCTTTTTAGCTTCCTTACTTCAGCGAATTGAAGTAGCATTTCTTTATATGTCATTATTTCCGGGCCAAAAACATCATATGAGTTATTGAACAATTCCTTTCTTCCGATAGCTCTGTGTAAAAAAGATAAAATATCTCGTATGCCTAAGGGTTGTGTTTTCGTATTTAACCACTTCGGGGCAATCATAAAAGGTAGCTTTTCTACAATATCTCTAATTATTTCAAAAGAAGAACTGCCAGAACCCACAATAATACCTGCTTTAAAAGTAGTTAATGCATATTTTTTAGAGGCCAACGTTTTTTCAACATTTTTTCTAGAAAGTAGGTGCTTAGATAGTTTTGTGTCGTTCGTGATTCCGCTTAAATAAATGGCTTGTTTTAACTGAGACTGTTCTGCAAACCTTTTAAAATTGAAAGCACATTTTTCTTCTAAAATATGGAACTCTTTTACCGAATTAGACATCGAGTGTATTAAGTAATATGCGATATCGATGTCTTTAGGTATGTTTTCTAGGCTTTGAGAATTCAAAAAATCTGCCTCTACTAAAATAATATTTTTTCTACCTTTAAAATAATTCTGTGCTCTTGTTTTATCTCGAACGGCACAAACAACAACATGTCCATCATTTAGTAAAAGAGGTATTAACCTTTTACCAATATAACCTGTTGCCCCTGTGACTAGAATCTTCATACACGTTAACTTATTTTTTTTGGTCTTTGATAAGACAGTTGTTTTTTAAATTCCGGAATTGCATACGTGTCTAAACCATTAATGGCAGCTACGTTTCCTTTAGATAAATTAATTAAGCCATCTTCTTGCAATAACGCGTCATCAATATACAACTCTTGAATTTGAGAAACAATTAACATCACATCATTAGAAGGAACATATACTTCCTCTACAAATTTCATACTCATTTGCACTGGAGCACCTTTTACAAAAGGAGCCTTAAAATTCCCTTTGAATTCTTCTTCTAATCCAGTCATATCAAATTCTGATACCTCTTTTGGGTATTTTGCCGAAGTGTGATGTGCATCTTCTATAATATCCTGATGAATATGGTTTATTGTGAAAACACCTAAATCTTTAATATTCTTATAAGTGTCTCTAGGAACAGTTGTAGGGCGTAAAATAAAACCTAATGTAGGTGGTTTAGACCCTAGATGTGTAACCGAACTAAAAACAGCCACATTAGAAATTCCACTTTCCGATACGGACCCCAATAGATTAGCTGATTTAAAACCAGAACAGCTATTTATTAAATTAATTTTAAAAATTTTTTCTAAGTTTTGTATGTCTTCAAAGTTGAAAAAAGCCATTATAAATTTTTATAATTATTAATTTTGATTTCTTTTCCTTTTAAATCATGCATTAAATTATACAATCCAAAAAACGTTCTATTAATATAGATAAAGTGTTTAGAACCTCTATTTCCATTCATATTCTTTAACTCAGAGCTTTTCATGTATTTACTTCCTAAATCAGAGATTTGTCCAAAAAAGATGTCATCAGAAAAATCGAATTCCTCTTCATGAAAAGGTTGTGTAAATAAACTTAACATTTCATGAAACATTGCTCTAAAAAAGTGCAATTCTTCTTCAGAATCGTCTTCTCTTAAGATTTCTAATTCATATAACTTTTGTTCAAAAAGTACAGGATCGTTAATGCATTCTGGCTTGGCTAATTCAAAGTAAGGTGTGTAGAAATCCATCGGAATAGTTTTCATGCATCCAAAATCAATTACAATTAGTTCGTTTTCTGGAGATACTAAAAAATTTCCAGGGTGTGGATCTGCATGTACTTTTTTCAAAGTATGAATTTGGAACATATAAAAATCCCATAAAGCTTGCGCCAACTTGTTAGATACTTCTTGGTCATTTGTTGAAAACTCAGACAAATGCAATCCGTTCATCCAATCCATTGTTATGATTCTATCCGAAGATAAATCAGCATAATAATTAGGAAAGTTTAAGTGTGGTATGTGTTTGCATGCGGCAACAATTGCAATACTTTGTTCCACTTCTAAAACGTAATTAGTCTCTTCAACCAGCTTGCTTTCTACTTCTTTAAAATATCTATCAGAATCTTTTCCTCTAATATTAAACATTTTAACAGCAATAGGTTTTACCATCGATAAATCAGAGGTAATACTATCTGCTATTCCGGGGTATTGAATTTTTACAGCTAATTTTTTACCGTTTTTTTCTGCCCTATGCACTTGCCCTATGCTTGCTGCATTTGTAGAGACAGTGTCAAACTTGTCATAAATTTCATTTGGATCTTTTCCAAAGTATCTTTTAAAAGTTTTAACCACTAAAGCAGGAGATAAGGGAGGTACAGAGAATTGAGAAAGTGAAAACTTTTCTACATATGCTCTAGGTAAAACACTTTTTTCCATGCTTAACATCTGTGCTACTTTTAAAGCGCTTCCTTTAAGTTGTTGCAGACCATTGTAAATGTCTTCTGCATTATTTGTATTTAACTTCTCTTTCGCTTCTACTTCTGATTTGGTTAGTTTATCACCATAATATTTTAAATAATTTACACCAATTTTAGCCCCAGTGGTAACTAGCTTTGATGCACGTTGTATTTTGGATGTTGGTATCGAATCTATTGTTTTCATTGCTTCTTAGTTGAAGTTAACTTTTTCTTTTAAAATAAATTTCCCAAAATCAATAATGCTTTTTAATGGTTTTATATCTAATAAATCAAATCGAGCATTTACAGATTTTTCTATAAAGATATCTGTTTTTTCAAATGAAGCAGAAGTATCATCTAACCAGAATTTCATGGTAAGTACTAATTGTATCCATGAAGATTCTTGAGTAGCTTTGTCTTGAATCTCACCTAATTTTTCTTGTTGAAGATCGATTTTCTCAATACCAATATTATTTGCAAACGTTTTAAAGTCTTGTTTTAAATCTTTTAATAATTTTAAAGATTTTAATTTTATAACATTTTCATTACCTTTTAGAGCATACACAACATAGCTTCTATTTGCTGTTAGCATCTCAAAAAATGTAAAATAGAAACTTAATAGTTTGTTTCGTGCATCGTAGTTGGGGTATTCTTCACTTTTAGCGAGCATCTTTATTGTATTATTAAAGAATTCACTAAAAATAGATTGTTCTATTGCTTCGAATGAACCATAGAATTTATAAAAATCTGCTTCTTCAAAATTGTTTTCTTTAGCGAAACTAAATACAGATTTAGGGTGGTGATTGTGTTCTAGTACAAACTCCATGTACCAAGAAATTAAGTTGTCTTTACTAATGTTTTTCTTGCGAGCCATAATAATTATATTTTATACAAAGATACGAATGTTTAAGGAATTAACGAATCACTTAAACAATAATATTTTCATAATTAGTGAAAGAAAATGAGTTTGAATAGATTTTTAAATTATTGATATTTATTCGTTTTAATTATATTTTTTAAATAAAAATAATTTTTTATATCAACCCAAGTTATTAAATAGTCTTTGCAAAGACTATAGCAATAAGGTATTCAAAGTTACTTGAAATAAGTTCCAAATTTAACTGTATTTAATTTTTTGTCATTAAATGCAGAAGAAAAAGTTTGTTTTATGAAAATATAAAAGCCATGATAAATTAGATTATCATGGCTTTTAGTCGGGGTGGCAGGATTCGAACCTGCGACCTCCTCGTCCCAAACGAGGCGCGATGACCGGGCTACGCTACACCCCGAAAATGATTGCTCATTTAAGGTCTGCAAAGATACATTCTTTTTATAAAAAAGCAATTAAATTAATGTTTATTATTCAAGATAAATCTTTAATTAAATTGAGTTATATTTTCATTGTTAAAACTTATAAACATTCACTATAAGAAATAACAAAAAACTATATTTTTACGATTCCAAACTCGATAGATAATATTATGTCAGATACAATAGAAAAAATAAAATGTTTAATTATAGGTTCTGGTCCTGCCGGTTATACAGCAGCAATTTATGCGGCTAGAGCAGACATGAAGCCTGTGATGTACACAGGAATGCAAATGGGAGGTCAATTGACAACAACAACAGAAGTAGATAATTTTCCGGGATATGCAGAAGGTACAGATGGCCCAGCAATGATGGAAGATCTAAAAAAGCAAGCAGAACGTTTTGGTACGGATGTTCGTTTTGGTTTAGTTACCAAGGTAGAATTAAGTGATAAGGTTGGCGGGATTCATAAAGTCGTTGTAGATGAAAGTAGGCATATCGAAGCAGAGACAATTATTATCTCTACAGGAGCAAGTGCAAAATATCTTGGAATAGAAAGCGAGCAGCGTTTAATTGGTGGAGGAGTATCCGCTTGTGCAACTTGTGATGGTTTTTTCTACAAAGGGCAAGATGTTGTAGTAGTTGGTGCAGGTGATACAGCGGCAGAAGAAGCAACCTATTTAGCTAATATTTGTAGTAAAGTAACAATTCTAGTGCGTAAAGATTTTATGAGGGCTTCTAAAGCGATGCAGCATAGAGTTGAAAAAACTAAAAACATTGAGGTTTTATACAATACAGAGATCGATGAGGTTTTAGGTTCTAATGTGGTTGAAGGGGTTAGAATGATTAATAATAAAACAAAAGATACGCAGAATCTTGCTGTAACTGGTGTGTTTATTGCAATCGGGCATACACCGAATTCAGATTTATTTAAAGGTGTTTTAGATATGGATGATACAGGGTATTTAATTACTCAAGGAAAAACTACTAAAACTAATTTACCAGGAGTTTTTGCTGCTGGAGATATTCAGGATAAAGAGTACAGGCAAGCAGTAACAGCTGCAGGTACAGGATGTATGGCAGCATTAGATGCAGAACGTTATATAGGTGCCTTAAAATAAGCTTTAGTGCCGTGTTTAATAAAAAAAAGAGATTACATTAATGTAATCTCTTTTTTTGTTTTTTACTATTATTTCTGCAAAAGCAGGAATCTAAAAATGCTTAAACCGTTACGGCAGCTTTCATAGATTTTCTATAGGTGAAAGAATTAAATATATTTCTTTTTCCAAAGTTATTCATAGATTTTGCGTTTACAAATTTTCCGAAAAGGATTTTACTAACACCAAAATATTCATATTTATTACCATCTGTAAAAGTAACTTCTAAGAGCATACTTTTATGATGCCAATCTGAAACCTGAAATTCTGTAATAGTAGCTTTATAAGCTTCTAAATTAGCTTCTTTAGTTTCTGGAGCAATGCTAACTAAAAAGTGATACCCATCTATAATTTGAGTACTCATAACATCTGCTTCATCCTTTTTTTCTTGATCTTGAAATTTATCTGGATGCCATTCTTTTACTAAACCTCTGTAAGCCGTTTTTAATTCTTTTAAATTAATAGGACCTTCTACTTTAAAAAGTTTCTTATATTCTTTAATACGTTTCATTCTTGTGTTTTCAAATTTCGTGCAAAAGTATTGATAAAAAAGCAATTAGCTCTTTTTAAACTCTTTTATTTTTTAAAATACCATCTTTTATTTGCTTTGGGAAACAGATTTCTATGTGCAGTATGACGTTCAATATATAATAATAAAAAAGACCATCTATATTGATGGTCTTCTTAATAATCAACTATATTTAAATAGTATTAGAAACAGTATTTGTTTTCTGTTTTTAATTTTTCTGCAATTTCATCTCGCAATTCTACAATATTCGGGTAATTAGTGTATTTAGAAAAACGTTTTAAGCCCATTAACAACATACGTTGTTCATCATCTTTAGCAAAAGAAATAATAGTTTCTTTCCCTTTTTTTGCAATGGTGTCTACTGCATGATATAAATATAATTTAGACATTGCAATTTGTACCGATTGAGAATCTGCTCCAAAACGTTTTACATTTTTTTCTGTTCTTAAAATTGCGGATTCAGACATGTATATTTCAATTAAAATGTCTGATGCTGCAATTAATAATTGTTGATGCTTATCTAAATCTGGACCAAATTTCTGAATTGCTGAACCAGCAACCATTAAAAAGGTTTTCTTCATTTTTGCAATCATATCCTTTTCTTCAGAAAATAATTCAGCGTAATCTGGAGTCTCAAAAGAAGGAATTCCCATCAAGTCATCAGCAACTTTCGTTGCAGGGCCTAATAAATCTATATGACCTTTCATTGCCTTTTTCACCAACATACCAACAGCAAGCATTCTGTTAATTTCATTAGTACCTTCATAGATACGTGCAATTCTTGCATCTCTCCAAGCAGACTCCATTGGAGTTTCTTCAGAGAATCCCATTCCACCAAAAATTTGAATTCCCTCATCTGCACAACTTTGTACATCTTCAGATACGGCAACTTTTAAAATAGAACATTCTATGGCATATTCTTCTACCCCTTTTAGTTCTGCTTCTTGGTGCGTATTACCAGCAGCAACTCTTAGCGCAATTCTATCTTCAATATCTTTTGCTGCTCTGTAAGAAGCAGATTCACCAACATAAGCGTCGGTAGTCATTTCTGCTAACTTTTCTTTGATAGCTCCAAAATCTGCAATTGGTGTTTTAAATTGTCTACGTTCTGTAGCATATTTCACTGCATATGTAATTACTCTTCTTTGAGAATCTAAACAAGCGGCAGCTAACTTTATACGACCAACGTTTAAGGCATTCATTGCAATTTTAAAACCTTCTCCACGACCTGCTAACATATTCTCTGTGGATACAACTGTATCATTAAAAAACACTTGTCTAGTTGAAGACGCTCTAATACCTAATTTGTGCTCCTCTTCACCCATGGTAATTCCATTTGGGCTGTCTTTGTCATATTCAACAATAAAACCAGTAATATTTTTATCATTCTCTATTCTAGCGAAAACAATCATTAAACTACAAAAACCTGCGTTAGAAATCCACATTTTTTGTCCGTTAATCTTGTAAGATTTTCCGTCTTCAGAGATTTCTGCAGTTGTTTTTCCAGAATTTGCATCAGAACCAGCTCCAGGTTCTGTTAAACAATATGCACCAAACCACTCTCCAGTAGCTAATTTAGGAACATATTTTTCTTTTTGTTCTTGTGTTCCATATAAGGTAATTGGCATTGTTCCAATTCCTGTATGCGCGCCAAAAGCGGTACTAAAAGAACCTGTTCCTGAAGAGATGTAATCACAGGTTAGCATTGTAGATACAAATCCCATTCCTAAGCCACCAAACTCCTCTGGTACTGCAACACCTAAGAAACCTAATTCTCCAGCTTTCCGCATTACCTCTTCAGTTAAAGCATAATCTTTAGCTTCGAAACGAGCTTTATGAGGAATGATTTCACGATCATTAAATTCCATCACAGCTTCTTTCATCATTTGTTGCTCCTCAGTAAAGTCTTCCGGAGTAAATACATCTTCGCAATTTGTTTCCTTAACAAGAAACTGACCACCTCTTAATAATTCTGACATTTTTATTTTGTTTTAAGATTTTAGAGGAGATAAATAGAGCATAAACATTTTTGCTGTTTTAAAACTCCAATGTTACTCTTTGGAATTCTTCTATTTTATCTTCTAATATTTTTATATTTTAATAATTAAGATTTCAAAACCTTAATTGAAACTTATTTTTAAATTATGATAGAAACTCAAATACACCCGCTGCACCCTGACCTGTTCCAACGCACATAGTTACCATTCCGTATTTATTTTTCATATTACGCTTACGCATTTCATCAAATAATTGTACCGATAGTTTTGCTCCCGTGCAACCTAAAGGGTGTCCTAGTGCAATGGCGCCCCCATTTACATTTATAATATCCTGATTTAAGTTTAACTCGCGCATTACTGCTAATGATTGCGATGCAAAAGCTTCATTTAATTCGATCAATTCGATATCACTTTGTTGCAAACCAGCTTGCTTTAATACTTTTGGAATAGCGGCAACAGGTCCAATACCCATAATCCTTGGTTCAACACCAGCCGCAGCATAATTTACAACGCGTGCAATGGGTTCAATATTTAACTCTTTTACCATTTCTTCACTCATCACCATTACAAAAGCTGCTCCATCACTCATTTGAGATGAGTTACCAGCAGTAACACTTCCACCAGCCGCAAAAACTGCACGCAATTTATTCAAAGCAGCAATAGAAGTTCCTGCTCTAGGTCCTTCATCTTTGTTAACTGTATATTTTCTTATTGCTTTTTTTCCGTCAGCGCCTAAATACGTTTCTTCAACTTCAATAGGAACTATTTGATCTTGAAAACGGTTCTCTGATTGTGCTTTTAATGCTTTCATATGAGAATTAAAAGCAAACTCATCTTGGTCTTCTCTAGATATATTAAATTGATTTGCTACTGCTTCTGCAGTATTCCCCATTCCCCAATAATAATCTGCATGACCGTCTTTTATGGTGTTGTAATTCAATTCTGGTTTAAAACCTGTCATTGGCACAGAACTCATGCTTTCTGCTCCACCTGCAATAATACAACTTGCCATTCCTGCTTGAATTTTTGCTGCTGCCATTGCAATCGTTTCTATTCCTGAAGAACAGAATCTATTTACAGTAACTCCAGGAACGTCTACAGAATTTAATCCTATTAAAGAGATAAAACGCGCCATATTTAATCCTTGCGAACCTTCTGGCATTGCGTTTCCTACAATTACGTCATCTATACGTTTTACGTCTAGATTTGGTAATTCTTTCATCATGTGCTGAATGGTTTCTGCACCTAATTCGTCTGCACGTTTAAATCGAAAAACACCTTTTGGAGCTTTTGCAACTGCAGTTCTATATGCTTTTACTATATATGCTTGTTTGCTCATAATTTCTAGTTTCTTAAAGGTTTTCCAGTTTTTAACATGTTTTGAATTCGCTCTAATGTTTTACGTTCTGTACACAGCGATAAAAATGCTTCTCTTTCTAAGTCTAACAAGTATTGTTCTGAAACCATTGTAGGTTCAGATAAATCTCCACCGGCCATTACATACGCTAGTTTATTAGCGATTTTCATATCGTGTGCACTAATGTATTTAGAATCTTTCATGGAATCTGTTCCTACTAAAAACATTCCCAATGCTTGTTTCCCTAGTACTTTTACATCATTTCTTGTAACAGGTTGCGTGTAACCGCTTTCTGCCATTAATTTAGCATGTGACTTTGCAGTTGCAATTTGTCTCTCTTTATTTACAACGATAACATCTTTCCCTTTTTGAAGTAAACCTAAATCAAATGCTTCATAAGCTGAAGTAGAGACTTTTGCCATACCTATCGTTAGGAAATTTTCTTGTAAAATATTTAGCTCTACATCTCCTTTACTAAAAGAATCTGATGCTCTTAAAGCCATTTCTTTAGAACCACCACCACCAGGAATTACACCAACTCCAAATTCGACTAATCCCATATAGGTTTCTGCTGCTGCAACCACTTTATCTGCGTGTAGAGAAATTTCACAACCACCACCTAAAGCCATTCCATGTGGAGCAGAAATAGTTGGGATTGATGAATAGCGCATGCGCATCATGGTGTCTTGAAAATATTTGATAGCATAATTTAATTCTTCATATTCTTGCTCTACAGCCATCATGAAAATCATACCAATATTTGCGCCAACAGAAAAGTTTGGAGCTTGATTACCAACAACCAAACCTTGAAAGTCTTTTTCTGCTAAATCAATTGCTTTGTTAACACCTGCTAAAACATCTCCACCAATGGTGTTCATTTTAGACTGGAATTCTAAATTTAAAATACCGTCTCCAATATCTTCAATTACAACACCAGAATTTTTAAATACGGCACTAGATTTTCTAATATTATCTAAAATAATAAATGATTCTTGCCCTGGTTTCTTAGTTTCAGATTTCGAAGGAATGTCATAAAAATAAGTTGCGCCTTCTTTGACTGAGTAGAAAGAAGTGGCACCAGAAGCTAACATATCTGTAATCCAAGTTGCAGGTTCATTTCCTTCAACCTTCATTAATTCAATTCCTTTTTCGATACCAACTGCATCCCAAATTTCGAAAGGTCCATTTTCCCACCCAAAACCTGCTTTCATAGCATCATCTATCTTGAATAGCTCGTCAGAAATTTCAGGAATCCTATTTTGAACATAAGCAAACATCGCTGCAAAGTTCTTTCTGTAGAATTCACCAGCTTTATCTTTTCCACCAACTAATACCTTAAATCTATCAATTGGTTTGTCTATTGTTTTTGTTAATTCTAAAGTTGCGAATTTTGCTTTCTTAGAGGGGCGATACTCTAAAGTGTCTAAATCTAATGTTAGAATTTCTTTTTTCCCGTTTGCATCGACAGATTTTTTATAAAAACCTTGCCCTGTCTTGCTTCCTAACCATTTATTATCCATCATGGTATTGATGAAACCAGGGAGTTTGAACAATTCATGGGCTTCATCATCAGGACAGTTTTCATAAATACCGTTGGCAACATGCACTAAAGTATCTAAACCAACAACATCTACCGTTCTAAAAGTAGCAGATTTTGGTCTACCAATAACAGGTCCAGTTAATTTATCTACTTCTTCAACCGTTAAGCCTAATTCTTTTACTTGATGAAATAAAGATTGAATTCCGAAAATTCCAATTCTATTTCCTATGAACGCAGGAGTATCTTTGGCTAAAACAGAAGTTTTTCCTAAGAATTTTTCACCATACATCATTAAAAAGTCGGTAACTTCTTGAACGCAATCTGGACCAGGAACAACTTCAAAAAGTTTTAAATATCTTGGAGGATTAAAAAAGTGTGTTACGGCAAAATGCTTTTTAAAATCTTCACTTCTTCCTTCGTTCATAAACTGAATAGGAATACCAGAAGTATTAGAAGAAATAATAGTTCCTGGGGTTCTATATTTTTCTAGTTTTTCAAAAACGATCTTTTTAATATCCAGTCTTTCAACGACAACCTCCATAATCCAATCTACATCAGCAACCTTTGCAATGTCATCTTCTAAATTACCTGTAGTAATTCTGTTTGCAAATTTCTGATGATAAATAGGTGAAGGCTTTGATTTTAAAGAAGTTGTTAATGCCTCATTTACTAAACGATTGCGAACAACTTTGTCTTCTAACGTAAGTCCTTTTGCTTTTTCTTTAGCGGTTAATTCTCTTGGAACAATATCCAATAAAAGAACTTCTACACCAATATTAGCAAAATGACAAGCAATACCACTTCCCATAATTCCGGAACCAATAATTGCTATTTTTTTAATTCTTCTAGTCATTTGGTTGATTTTTAAACTGCTTTTTTGCTTGTTTCTTTATAAATTTCTTTGTCTGCAATTAATTTATTTATTATTGACGTTACTTTAAAAAAGCCATCTAAGTCTTCTTTTGTAATATTATTAATAACGGTTTCATTAAACTTAATTACGTGACCTTTAGATGCTTTGCGCATTTCTTTGCCGTACTCTGTTAACTTTATAAGGACGCTTCTGCCGTCATCCGGATTTTTCTCTCTAGAAATAGCACCTCTATCTTCCATGTTTTTTAAAATTCTAGAAAGACTTGTTGGTTCCATTCCCATTAAAGGTCCTAGCGCTGTGGATGGCGTTCCTTTTTGTTTATCAATATTCAGTAAAACAAAGGCTGTAGCCATTGTACTATCGTGCTTCAATGCTTGCTCGTTATACATTTTTGCAACAGCTTGCCAAGTTGCTCTTAACTGATGATCTATTGATTTATACTTATTCATTGCCCCAAATATATACTAATTTATTATGCATGCATAGTAAATTACGGAAAAGTTATGCACGCATAGTAAATTTTAACACAATTTCTACTGTAACGTTTTTAGTTGTTGAACTACTAATACACAGAAAATATGTAGTTTTGTGTGCTTTCTATTTAAAAAAAAAATTTATTTATGAAAAATTTATTAGAAATTAATAATGTTGTAAAAAAATATGACGATTTTACAGCATTAAATGATGTTTCCATTCACATACCAAAAGGCAGCGTTTATGGCTTGTTAGGTCCAAATGGTGCTGGAAAAACATCATTAATTAGAATTGTTAATCAGATAACATTACCAGATAGCGGTTCTATTATTTTAGATGGCGAAGTTTTGGCTCCGCATCATACCGCACAGATTGGGTATTTGCCAGAAGAACGTGGTTTGTATAAATCTATGAAAGTAGGTGAGCAAGCTTTGTATTTAGCGCAGTTAAAAGGATTGAGTAAAGCAGAGGCAAAAAAACGATTGAAATATTGGTTTGATAAGTTTGATATTTCTGCATGGTGGAATAAAAAAATAGAAGAACTGTCAAAAGGAATGGCGCAAAAAGTACAGTTTATTGTAACGGTAATGCACAAGCCAAAGTTGTTGATTTTTGACGAGCCTTTTTCTGGTTTCGACCCCATAAATGCACAATTAATTGCTAATGAAATTTTACAGTTACGAGATGAAGGGGCAACTATTATTTTCTCTACCCATAGAATGGAATCTGTTGAAGAAATGTGTGATGAAATTGCTTTGATTGATAAATCTAATAAAATTTTAGATGGAAAGTTGTCTGATATTAAACGTGAATTTAGAACCCATACTTTTCAGGTTGGTTTAAAAACAGCGAATATAACGGCAGTAGAAAATGAATTAAAAGAGAACTTTAAAGTGTTTCCTGCAGATTTTAAATTATTAAATGAAGGTCTGGCTTTAAATGTAAAGCTAAATGCTACCGATAATTCCAATGATTTATTATCATTTCTAACAAGTAGAGGAGAAGTGCAGCATTTTGTAGAATTGATACCAAATGCAAATGATATTTTTATTCAGGCAATAAACAAAAATAGTTAATATGAGTAAGTTAAAATTAATTATACACAGAGAATTTATTGCAAAAGTTCGAAACAAGTCATTTATAATGATGACTTTTTTGAGTCCAATAATTTTCGTCGGTATGGGTTTTTTGATCTATTTTCTAACACAGAAAAATGATGAAAAAATTAAGGAAATTGTTTATGTAGACAATTCTGGCATGTTTTCTAAAGAAGATTTTAGAGACACAAAGTCCATTAAGTACATAGATTATTCTGCTTTTGGAATAGAGTTAACTAAGAAAAAAGTTGAAGATGGTAATTATTACGGGGCACTTCTAATTCCGAAACAAGATAGCTTAGAACTTTTAGCAAAATCGATAGAGTTTTATTCAAAGGATTCTCCAGGAATGTCTATTATGAGCTCTTTAGAAAATAAAATTGAACAGAAAATTAGAAATGAAAAACTAAATAGTTTTGGTATTGATTTAGAAAAGATAAAAGCTTCTAAAATTAATACAGACATTAAAATGTTGAATTTTTCTGGTGAAGAATCCTCAAAATTAATAAACGGATTAAAAATTGGTGTTGGTGCAATTTCAGGCTACCTCTTAATGATGTTTGTAATTATCTATGGATCTTCTGTTATGCGAAGTGTTATCGAAGAAAAAACAAGTAGAATTATAGAAATTATTGTTTCTTCAGTAAAACCTTTTCAACTAATGTTGGGTAAAATTTTAGGAAACGCCTCTGCAGGTTTATTACAGTTCTTAATATGGGGAATTATAATTTTTGTTATCTCTACCGTGGCTTCTGCTGTTTTTGGGGTAGATATGGCAGAAATGCAATCCGCAAGAATACCTGCAGAACAAATGGATGCTGTAAAACAAGCTACAGCTGGCGACAAGGGGCAACTTATTATTCAAGAAATTTTGAAATTACCGCTTCTAAAAATGTTTGTGTTATTTATTTTTTACTTTTTAGGTGGCTTTATGTTATATAGTTCGCTGTTTGCAGCTGTTGGCGCAGCCGTAGATAATGAAACAGATACACAACAATTTATGTTGCCTATAATGATGCCTTTAATTTTGGGTGTTTATGTTGGTTTTGCGACTGTTATTAATGATCCGAACGGTCCTACAGCAGTCTTATTTTCACATATTCCGTTTACAAGTCCTATTGTAATGTTAATGCGCGTGCCTTTTGGTGTCTCTTGGACAGAGCTATTAATTTCTATGACGTTATTATTGGTTACTTTTGTTTTCATGGTTTGGTTGGCTGCAAAAATTTACAGAGTTGGTATTTTGATGTATGGAAAGAAACCAACATATAAAGATTTATATAAATGGTTAAAATATAAAGGCTAGATGCAAGATAAATTAGAACAAGTAGCAGATACTATTTTTGAGGAGGCTAATTCAATTTTAGATTATACTTTTACGTTTAGTGAAGAAATAAGTATTTCTTTTAAAGGACTATTGTCTGTGGCAATTGCCATTATTATAACGGCTTTTGTGCTAAAACTAGTAAGAAGATTTATCACTAGAAAAATACCGGAAAATGATAAAGTTAAATTCGTAAGTGTTTTTAGCTATATAAGATGGGTAATATTTATAGCTATTTTTTTAATTGCTATGGATGCTTCAGGAGTAAATGTAACAGCACTTTTCGCTGCATCAGCGGTACTTTTAATTGGTGTTGGTTTAGCTTTACAGACCTTATTTCAAGACATAATATCGGGTATTTTTATTCTAGTAGACCAGTCTGTACATGTTGGTGATATTATTGAATTAGAAGGTAAAGTTGGTAGGGTTTTAGATATAAGACTAAGAACTACAAGAGCTGTAACTATTGATAATAAGGTTTTAGTGATTCCAAATCATTTGTATTTAACTAATATTTTGTTTAATTGGACAGAGAACGGATCAGAAACTAGAGAATCTGTGAATATTGGTGTAGCCTATGGTAGCGACGTCGTACTTGTAAAACAACTATTATTAGAGTCGGCTAAAAATCATAAAAAGGTTTTAATATCGCCAGTTCCTAAGGTATTGTTTAGTGATTTTGCTGATAGTTCTTTGAATTTTCAACTCATTTTCACGCTAAATGATAGCTTTGAAACTAGATTTGTACAAAGTGATTTACGCTTTGAAATAGATAAAAAATTTAGAGAGAATAATATTACAATTCCTTTTCCTCAGAGAGATGTTCATGTTTTTCAAAATAAGTTATAAGTAAAAGAGTTTTTGAGCACTAGGTTTAGGGTTCAATATTGTTTTCAGCAAACCTTTAAATTAAAAATGGATGAGTAAGATATTAATTATTGAAGATGAAGCATCCATTAGAAGGGTTTTGTCAAAAATTATTTCAGAAGAAAATGAATCTTATAATGTAGAGCAAGCAGAAGACGGATTGTTAGGAATTGAAATGATTATGAATAATGATTATGATTTGGTTTTATGCGATATTAAAATGCCAAAAATGGACGGTGTTGAGGTGTTAGAAAAAGCGAAGAAAATTAAACCAGAAATACCAATTGTTATGATTTCTGGGCACGGAGATTTAGATACAGCAGTAAATACAATGCGCTTAGGTGCATTTGACTACATATCTAAACCACCAGATTTAAACAGACTTTTAAATACTGTAAGAAATGCATTAGATAAAAAAGTACTGGTTGTAGAAAATAAACGTCTAAAAAATAAAGTAAGCAAAAGTTACCAGATGATTGGTGAAAGTGTTGCTATTACTCATATTAAAGATATTATAGAAAAAGTAGCCGCTACAGATGCAAGGGTTTTAATTACTGGCCCAAATGGAACAGGAAAAGAATTAGTAGCTCATTGGTTGCACGAAAAATCAGATAGAGTAAAAGCGCCAATGATTGAAGTAAACTGTGCTGCAATTCCTTCAGAACTAATAGAAAGTGAGCTATTCGGTCATGTAAAAGGTTCTTTTACAGGAGCAAATAAAGACAGAGCAGGTAAGTTTGAAGCTGCAAATGGGGGTACTATTTTTTTAGATGAAATTGGAGATATGAGTTTGTCCGCACAAGCAAAAGTATTACGTGCTTTGCAAGAAAGTAAAATTTCTAGAGTTGGTTCAGATAAAGATATAAAGGTAAATGTTAGAATTGTTGCTGCTACAAATAAAAATCTAAAAGAAGAAATTTCTGAAGGTAGGTTTCGAGAAGATTTGTATCATAGGTTAGCCGTAATTTTAATTAAAGTACCTGCATTAAATGATAGAAGAGAAGACATTCCGTTATTAATAAGTTTTTTCGCCAATAAAATAGCGAAGGAACAAGGAATGCCAGAAAAAACATTTTCTTCACAAGCGATTACTTTATTGCAAGAATATGATTGGACTGGTAATATACGTGAGTTAAGAAATGTTGTGGAACGTTTAATAATTCTTGGAGAGAAAGAAGTTTCTGTAAATGATATAAAATTATTCGCTAATAAGTAAATTTAATGTAATCTTCAACGTACAACAATCAGACCATTTAAAAAAGGGAATCAAAATAACTTGATTCCCTTTTTTTATAAAACTTAGACTGTATTACTCTTTAATATCAAATAAATCTAGGTGCATCACCTTTGTCCAAGCAATCACAAAATCATTAACAAAGCGTTCTTTTGCATCGTCTGCAGCATACACTTCGGCAATAGCTCTTAGTTCTGTGTTTGATCCAAAAATTAAATCTGCTCTTGTTCCTCTAAATTTAATGACACCTGTTTTTCTATCCGATCCCTCAAATAAAGTGTCGTCATTAGAAGTTGCTTTCCAAGTGGTGCTAAAATCTAAAATATTTACCAAGAAATCATTTGAAAGGGTGCCAACAGTATCTGTGAACACTCCATATTTAGATGCATCATAATTGGTTCCTAAAGCTCTCATACCGGCAACTAAAACAGTCATTTCTGGAATGCTAAGTGTTAATAATTGTGCCCTGTCAATCAATAATTCTTCCGCTGCTAGATTTAAATTTTTCTTAACAAAATTTCTAAATCCATCTGCTTTTGGTTCTAAATAACCAAAAGAAACAACATCTGTTTGTTCTTGAGAAGCATCTCCTCTTCCAGATATAAAAGGAACAGCAATATTATACCCTGCATTTTTCACTCCTTTTTCAACGGCTACATTTCCTCCTAAAACAATTAAATCTGCCATAGAAACAATACCGTTAAACTCTTTTTGAATGGCCTCTAAAATAGTTAGTACTTTTTTTAGTTCATAAGGATTATTTGCTGCCCAACTTTTTTGAGGTTCTAAACGAATTCTGCCTCCATTTGCACCACCTCGCATGTCTGAACCTCTATATGTTGAAGCAGATGCCCAAGCGGTAGTTGCTAATTGAGAAATTGATAAATTAGTATTTGAAATAGCTTCTTTTAATATTGCAATTTCTGAATCAGAAAGTTTTGTTCCTTGAGGAATTGGATCTTGCCAAAGCAACTCTTCTTTAGGAACTTCTGGACCTAAATAACGAGAAATTGGGCCCATATCTCTGTGGGTTAATTTATACCACGCTCTTGCAAAAGCATCTTCAAAAGCTTTGTGGTCTTTATGAAAACGTTTAGAAATTTCCAAATATTTAGGATCTACTTTTAAAGCGATATCCGCAGTAGTCATCATTAAATCTTGTGTATTATTAGCATCACCAGCTTTGGGTGCTTTTTTTGCATTTGACTCTGCTGTAGGTTTCCATTGATACGCACCTGCGGGGCTCTTGGTTAATTCCCAATCATAATTTAATAAAACATCAAAATAATCATGATCCCATATTATTGGATTGGGTGTCCATGCGCCTTCTATTCCGCTTGTAATCGTATCATCTAAAACACCAGACTTGTATGTGTTTTTCCAACCAGTGCTCATTTCTTCTATTGGAGCTCCATGTGGTGATGGCCCAACATAGGTGTCTGGATTAGCAGCACCATGTGCTTTACCAAATGTATGTCCGCCGGCAACAAGAGCTACCGTTTCTTCGTCATTCATTGCCATTCTACCAAAGGTTTCTCTTACATCTTTAGCAGAACCAATTGGATCTGGGTGTCCGTTCGGTCCTTCAGGATTTACATAAATCCAACCCATCATTACAGCTCCAAGCGGATCCTCTAACGCATCCTCTTTATAACGTTCTTCATTCTCTCCCATAACGGTTTCAGAACCCCAATATATATCTTGTTCTGGTTCCCAAACGTCTTCTCGTCCACCTGCAAAACCAAAGGTTTTAAATCCCATAGATTCCATTGCGGAGTTGCCTGCAAGAATCATTAAATCTGCCCAAGATAATTTGTTTCCGTATTTCTTTTTAATTGGCCAAAGTAATAAACGTGCTTTGTCTAAATTACCATTATCTGGCCAACTATTTATTGGCGCAAAACGCTGTGAACCAGAACGTGCGCCACCACGCCCATCTCCAACTCTATAAGTACCAGCACTATGCCATGCCATACGGACCATAAAAGGGCCATAACTCCCATAATCTGCTGGCCACCAATCTTGTGAGTCAGTCATAAAATGGTTTACATCTTTTTTTAATTCTGCATAATCAATGCTATTAAAAGCAGTGGCATAATCAAAATCTTTGGTCATTGGGTTTGACGCTTCTCCGTTTTGACGCAGAATGTTTAATTTTAACTCATTTGGCCAAAAATCTCGAACAGAAGTTCCGCCTCCAGCCGTTTGTTTTTGAGTACCACCCATAAATGGGCATTGGCCAATATTTCCGTCGTTATTATTCATTTTTTGACTATTTTAAAGATTGCTTCTACCCAAATTTACAATAAAATTTTGAATAATTTTTATCTATATTTTTTATTTAATCATAGTTAAAAACTATATAATTTAATCTGCGAGTTTGCTTATTTATCAAAATATAATTGAATTCGATTATAAGTGATGAACACTATAAGTAAAGCTGATATATATATAAATAGTTAACATTAAATTTTTTAGTTACAAGATATACTAGGGTGTTATATTTGCAACTTGAAAACAATTAATAATATTATAAATAATTTTTAAAATATGGCAACATTAGTAGGTAAGAAATTTCCAGATTTAAACGTAGACTCAATGAATGAAATGGGTGATACTTTTAAATTAAATGTATTAGAAGAAGCAGTAAATAACAAAAAGAAAGTATTATTATTTTGGTATCCAAAAGATTTTACTTTTGTGTGTCCTACAGAATTGCATGCTTTTCAAGCTGCATTGGGGGAATTCGAAAAAAGAAATACAATTGTAATTGGTGCTTCTTGTGATACACCTGAGGTTCATTTTGCATGGTTAAGTACTTCTAAGGATAATGGTGGAATTGAAGGAGTAACATACCCGATTTTAGCAGACAGTAATAGAAATTTATCATCAATCTTGGGGATTTTAGATATAACCAATGAAACTTTTGATGAAGTTTCCCAAACGATTCAAGTAGAGGGAGATAATGTAACGTACAGAGCAACGTACTTAATTGACGAAGAAGGAACCGTTTTTCATGAAGGAGTAAATCATATGCCAGTTGGTCGAAACGTAAACGAGTTTTTACGTTTAATTGATGCGTATGCGCATGTTCAAAAAAATGGTGAAGTTTGTCCTGCAAACTGGGAAGAAGGAAAAACAGCAATGGCGCCAAATGCAAAAGGAACTGCTGAATATTTAGCTGCTCACTTAAATTAATTATTAAGGATGGTTCAAGAATTAAGTCAAGATAATTTAGCCGAATTGGTATCGGATAATAAAACCGTTATTGTACAATATACTGCTACATGGTGCGGAAATTGTAGAATTATGAAACCAAAATTCAAAAAGTTAGCTTCAGAAAATGAGAACATAACTTTTGTAATTGTAGATGCAGAGAAATTTCCAGAAAGTAGAAAGTTAGCAGATGTGAGTAATTTACCAACTTTTGCAACTTTTGAAGGAGGGAGTATCAAGAATCAGACACAAACAAATAAATTTGAAGTGTTGAAGGAATTAGTAAACGAAGTAATTTAATATGAAGTTACCTGTAATTAAACATCTTACGAGCTTTATCGAAGAAAACGATCAAGATTACGTATTAGAAACTATTGAAACTCTAGAAGCCTTAACAGAGGTTCCGTCTTTAAAGGATGAGGAATTAGATGTTATTGGAGAGTTAATTTCTAACATGTACGGTGCTCTTGAAGTAGATAAAATGGTAAAAGAGGGAATACCAAAGAAAGAAGCGTTAAATACTTTTATGAAACGTGTTTTGGGTGCTATAGATCAATAAAATACAAACTATTTTATGTGTAAAATCTCAAGTGAAAACTTGAGATTTTTTTATTTATATCTATTTTCTAATTTTTGACTTTATAAAAAGGCCAGTCTCTTTTCCCCAAACTTTGTATGTTAATTCTGACGGATGCATGCCATCACTAAAGTAAAGTTTAGATTCATTGTTGGGCAATGTGTTTCTTTTACTCCATTCTTTTAAAGTGATAATTTCATTGTTATAATAAATGTTTGGTTTGTTATTTACGACAATACGTAAATGTTCTCCCAAAATTTCAACTAAATTACCAATCACAAATCTAATTGGTCTTGTAAATGCAGGAAACTCCTTAATAGGAGGCATATTTGTAAAGAATATTGGAGTTTCGGGGAATTTAATTTGTAATAAGTTTACAAGATTTTCTATTGCCTTTGCCCATTTTTTAGGCGAATTTAGTGTAAAAGCATCATTTCCACCCATTCCAATAACAATAAGATCAGTAGTTTTTTCTTCAATTTTAGGAATAATTTTTTTACAAACTTGTTGCACAGTATAACCACTTCTTGCATATACGCGCCAATTAATGTTGCTTTTTAGTTCAGTAGAAAGGGTGTTTGCTAAAGCACCTGTAAATCCGTTTTCATGAAACTCTACACCAACACCTGCAATGGTGCTTTCACCAATAGAAAGTATGTGTATAGTATCTTTAAAATTACCATTTACAAAACCTTTTGGGTTTTTTGCTTCTGGAAGCTTAGGAATTTCTTTTTTGATTTTTTTTCCTTGAAAATATAAAATAGGTAATAGAGGTAAAGAAATAAATACACCAAAAAAATATTTTAATTTATTAATCATTTTCTGTATTCACTTTTTCTTCATTCACTTTTTTAATAATAGCTTTCAAACGTTCTTTATGTAGCTGTTTTTCTAGTTTTACTTTGTTAATTTTCCGATTCATTAACTTGGTGTGCTTTGCTTTATTCAACGTATTTTTTGCTTTTCCTTTTTTTGGCATCTTATGTGTTATTAATAAAATATACAAATAGAATAAACGCTTCTATTTTTTATTCAAATTCTACTATCTTCGTTTTTTACAAAAATAAGAAAATATAATGGGAAGAAGTTTAAAAGAGTATATAGTAATTGGACTCAAAGGAATGGCAATGGGAGCGGCAGATGTGGTTCCTGGAGTTTCTGGAGGTACAATTGCATTTATTTCTGGAATTTATGAAGAATTATTGACATCTATAAGTAATGTGAATTTTAAACTATTTAAAACATTAAAATCAGACGGAATAAAAGCTGCTTGGAAACAAGTAAACGGTTCTTTTTTATTAGCACTTTTTGTTGGAGTTTCTATCAGTATTTTTTCTTTGGCAAAAACGATTAAGTGGTTGTTAGAAAACGAACCTATTCTATTGTGGTCTTTCTTTTTTGGATTGGTTTTAGCAAGTATTATTTATATCGGGAAACAAGTAGAAACTTGGAATGCTAAGATTATTATTTTATTCATTTCAGGTATTTCATTTGGTTATTTAGTTACGGTTGTACCACCTACAAATGTTGGTGAAATTAATTATTTGTTTTTAGTTTTTGCGGGTGCTATTGCCTCTTGTGCCATGATTTTACCTGGAATTTCAGGCTCTTATATTTTATTGTTATTAGGAGCATATCCAATTGTTATGACTGCGATTACAACTAAAGATTATAAAATTATTGGAGCAATTGCAGTGGGTGTAATTATTGGGTTGCTTTCATTCGCAAGGTTATTAAAATGGCTTTTTTCAAATTATAAGAACCAAATGTTAATTGTATTAACGGGTCTTATGTTAGGTTCTTTAAATAAAGTTTGGCCATGGAAAGAGGCCGTTTCTACTTATATAGACAGACATGGAGTAGTAAAGCCCTTAGTAGAAGAAAGTATTTCTCCATTTTCTTTCGATGGCGATCCTAAATTAATGTTTGCAATTATTTTAGCATTTGTTGGTTTTGGCTTAATCTTATTAATGGAAAAATTAGCAATTAAAAAAGAGTAATGCAAAAAGAACGAACTTTTTCACAGAAAACAATTCTTTTTTTAAAAGGTTTGGCAATGGGTGCGGCAAATAAAGTACCTGGTGTTTCTGGCGGAACAGTTTCTTTTGTTCTTGGTTTTTATGAAGAATTAATTTACTCTTTTAGAAAAATTAACTTCATTGCTTTAAAGCTCTTAATAAACTTTCGATTTAAAAGTTTTTATAGCTATGTAAACGGTCCGTTTTTATTGTTAGTTATGGGTGGAAGTATTTTTAGTTACTTCAGTATTTCTTTAGTTTTAGATTATTTTTTACAGTACTATGAACTCTATGTTTGGAGTTGTTTTTTTGGAATGATAATTGGTTCCGTTTATTACATTGGTAAAGGTTTTGGCGAATGGAATAACGCAAATATAATTTCTTTGATATTAGGTATTTCTGTAGGTTTAGGAATCAGTTTTTTAAACCCAGCAAGAGAGAATGATAATCTTTGGTTTGTTTTTATTTGTGGAATAATTGGTGTTTCTGGGATGACGCTTCCTGGGCTTTCAGGCTCTTTTATCCTAATTTTAATGGGTAATTATGTGTTATTATTAGTAGATTCTGTAAATGAGTTACTGTTTGTAGTTACCAATTTAATAACTGGTAATTTTGAAGTCTTAGAGGATCCAGAAAAAATCAGATACCTTAAAATAATTAGTGTTTTTACGTTAGGTTCTGTATTTGGCTTAGTTTCTATTAGTCATATATTAGGGTATGTTTTAAAAAGATGGAACGCTATTGTTACTGCTATAATTATTGGTTTCATAGCAGGTTCTTTGGGGATTGTTTGGCCTTGGAAAAAGGCTATTTATTTAATCAATAATAAAACGTATTTGTTAGATAAAAAAGGAAATAAAATTATTGAGAACTACAACCGATTTATACCAGATTTTTCACTTTTAGAAACTTGGGTTGCTATATTTTATATTATTTTTGGTATCTCATTAGTGTTAAGTATTGATTATTATGGAAGAAAAAAAGAATAAAGTTTTCGGTCTTTTAGGTAAAAATATTGCTTACTCGTTCTCTAGAGGCTATTTTGCTAAAAAGTTTGAGTTATTAAGTTTAAGTAACCATGAATACAAAAATTTTGATATTCAAGACATCGCAGATTTTTCTTCAATAATTAAGGACGAAACTTGTTTAAAAGGAATAAATGTAACAATTCCTTACAAAGAGGAAGTAATGCAGCATTTAGACATTTTAGATAATACTGCAAAAGAAATAGGAGCTGTAAATACTATTAAATTTACGAAAAGAGGTAATTTAAAGGGCTATAATACAGATGTCGTAGGTTTTGAAAACTCAATTTCTCCTTACTTTAAATCACATCATAAATTTGCTTTAATATTAGGAACTGGAGGTGCTTCTAAGGCAATCGCGTATGCGCTTAAAAAAAATAAAATACAGTATAAATTTGTTTCTAGGAAACCTTCAGGAAAAGAGGAGATTTCTTATGATGACTTAACTAATGAAGTACTCAATAAATATCATATAATTGTCAATTGTACGCCAATAGGAACTTCACCAGATATTCATTTATCACCAAATATTCCGTATCAATTTTTATCAGAGAAACACTTATTATTCGATTTAATATACAATCCAGAAATTTCTGCTTTTTTAGCAAAAGGAAAACAACAAGGTGCAAGTATTAAAAATGGTTTCGAAATGTTAGAAATGCAAGCTGAGGAATCTTGGAGAATTTGGAATGAATCAATATGATAGATTTTAGCCTCACTTTTTGTGTAATTAGTAAGTTGTCTGTATCTTTATAAACTATTAATAATAGTGAATTATTAACCGAACTTAAACATTATGAATATGTTAGATAATAATGAAGAAAACGTTGAAAAAACGGTAGAAACAAATGAAGTCCTAGTAAACGAGGTTGTAGAGTTAAAAGTAGATGAACCGATAGTAGTTGAAGAAGTGTTAGAGGAGAATCCTAAAGCGGCAGAATTAGAGGTAACAGCTTCAGTCGAAAAAGCAGTTGAAAAAGCAGTTGATAAAGTGCAGGATGAGGTGCATACTGAGAAAATTGTTGCTATAGATTATGCTATTTTATCTTTAGAGGAATTAGTGAAAGAGCTACAAAATACATTATCTAACAACCCAGTAAATAAAATAAAAGACCAAATAGAAGTTATTAAAGGTGCTTTTAACATAAAGTTTGGTGCTTTATTAGCAGAAAAGAAGAAAGTGTTTTTAGAAGAAGGAGGGAACGTAATAGATTTTCAATTTACGAGCTCTGTAAAAGGAGATTATAACACACTACTATCTGATTATAAAAAACAAAGAGATGCGCATTACAATGCTATAGATAAGCAAATGAATGTCAATCTTGATAAAAGAGTTGAAGTAATTGAAGGCTTAAAGAGTCTCATAGAGAATGCGGATGCAAATACGATGTATAAAGAGTTTAGAGTATTGCAAGATTCTTGGCGCGCTATTGGTGCCGTTTCTAAAACCCGTTACAATGATACTTGGAAAACGTATCATCATCATGTAGAACGTTTTTACGATTTATTGCATTTAAGTAACGATTTTAGAGATCTAGACTTTAAAAATAATTTAGAAGAAAAATTAAAAATTATTTTAAAGGCGGAAGCTTTAGCAGCATCTACTGATGTAAACGAAGCTTTTAAAGAGTTGCAAGAGTTACACAAGATTTGGAAAGAAGATGTTGGACCAGTAGCAAAAGATGTAAGAGAAGATGTATGGCAGAAATTTAGCGCTATAACTAAAGAAATACATGACAAACGTCACGAACATTTTCGTGACATGAAGTCGAAGTATCAAGATATTATAGCTTTAAAACTGTTAGTTATCGAGCGTTTTAATGCGTACGACACTTCAAATAATAAAACACATAAAGATTGGCAAAATAGTATTGTAGAAACAGAGAAGTTAAGACAAGAGTATTTTAATGCGGGTAAATTGCCATATGCTAAAAGTGAAGAGGTTTGGCAAAAATTTAAAACGGCGACAAAGAAATTTAATAGCTCAAAAAATCATTTTTATAAAGATGAAAAATCTGAGCAACAAGAGAATTTAAAAAAGAAGATTGCTTTAATAGAAATTGCAGAGTCTTTAAAAGAGAGTGAAGATTGGGAAGTGGCTACAGAAGCAATGAAGAAGATTCAGGCAGATTGGAAAAAGATAGGGCATGTTCCTAGAAAATTTTCTGATGATATTTGGAATAAATTTAAAGCAGCTTGTAACTCTTATTTTGATAGGTATCACGATCAGAAAAATTCAGTTAGTAAAGAGCAGCAAGCAAATGTAGATGCGAAGAAAGCCTTTTTAGATACTTTGAGAGAAGAAAAAGAACATACAAAAGAAAGTGTTTTAGATGCTATTAAAACATGGCAGGAATTAGGGCAATTACCAAGAAATGTTAGACATTTAGAAGGTAAATTCAACAAACAAATAGACAGATTGTTAGAGGGATTGTCTTTAGACAAGAAAGAAGTTGCTATGCTAAAATTCACGCATGTTATAGATGGTTTGTTTGTAAATGAAGATTTTAGAAAATTAGATTCAGAACAATTATTTATTAGAAAAAAGATGGACGAAGTTGTGAAAGAAATGCAACAACTAGAAAACAATCTTGGTTTCTTTTCAAACGCTAAAGACGACAATCCGTTAGTCTTAAATGTTAAGAATAGAGTAAATGAATTTAAAGAGGATTTAAAGATTTGGAAAGAAAAACTAAGTTATTTAAGAAAGTTAGATTATTAGTTGATCAGAAAAATAAATAAAAAAAACTCGAAGCTTTAAAGCTTCGAGTTTTTTTGTGAATTATAATTAGAAATTAAGAAAACAGTTTGTCCATTTTTGCTTTTTCTTCTTCAGCCAATGCAGCATCAACTAAAATACGTCCACTATGCTCATCTATAGTTATCTTTTTTCTGTTTGCAATTTCTAATTGAACCTGCGGAGGTATTGTGAAATACGATCCTCCAGAAGCGCCTCTTTCAATTGCTACTACAGCTAAACCATTTTTAACTTTGGTTCTAATTCTTGTATATGCAGCATATAAATGAGTGTCTAAAGATTTAGCGAATTCTTCAGATTTTTCTCCTAAAAGTTTTTCTTCTTTTTCAGTTTCTTTTAAAATTGCATCCAATTCAGCCTTTTTATGGCCTAAGTGTTTATCCTGCTTTTCTAATTTTTCTTTAGTCCCGTCAATTACTTCGTTTTTCTGAGCAATTTTAACCTTGTACTCATTAATTCTTTTTTCAGCTAATTGAATTTCTAAATCTTGAAATTCAATTTCTTTAGACAATGAGTCAAATTCTCTGTTATTTCTAACATTTTTTTGTTGCTCATCATATTTTTTCATCAAAACATTAGAATCTTCTATCGCTTGTTTCTTATTGTTGATTTCTGTTTCTAAATTAGAAGCATCTTCCGTTAAATTAGAAATACGGGTATTTAATCCGGCAACTTCATCTTCTAAATCTTCAACTTCTAAAGGTAATTCACCTCTGACGTTTCTAATTTCATCAATTCTAGAGTCTATTAATTGTAGGTCATACAATGCTCTTAATTTTTGCTCAACTGAAATTTCTTTCTTCTTTGCCATGTTTATATGTAATAAATTGGATTTGTACTTTTTTCCGATAAAATGACTGCGAAATTACTAATTTTTTTCGTAAGATAGTCAACCAAAAGGTTTTTTGTAAACTGTTCACTCTCATAATGGCCAATATCTGCCAATAAAATGCTTTTTTCGGCTTTAAAAAACTCATGATATTTAAAATCTGCACTTACATAAGCGTCTGCACCAGCTCTTTTTGCATTAGAAATCGCAAAACTACCAGCTCCACCTAAAAGGGCTACTTTTCTTATTTTTTTATTTAATAATTCTGAATGTCGAATACAATCGGTTTTCATAACTGTTTTTAAAAATAATAAGAAATCTTTCTCGCTCATTTCTTTTGGAAGTTCGCCAATCATTCCCATTCCAATATCTTGATGTATATTTTCTGTAGTAATAATATCATATGCTACTTCTTCATAAGGATGATTCTCAATTAATGCTTTTAAGACATTGCTTTCATGCTTGCTTTCAAAAACAACACTAATTTGTGTTTCTTGCTCTACATGAAGCTTACCTTTTTCCCCTTTTACAGGGTTTGAGTCTTTATTTCCTTGATAGGTTCCTTCGCCTTTGGCATTAAAGGAACAATTATCATAATTACCAATGCTTCCTGCACCAGCTTCAAAAAGAAAATTACGCAATACTGTTGCATTTTGTAACGGAACAGTAGTAATTAGTTTTTTGATAACTCCTTTTTTAGGAATTAATATCTTAGTGTTTTTTAGCCCTAAAACTTCGCAGATTTTTGCTGAAACGCCGTATTTAGAATTGTCTAAAGCTGTATGCGTTGCATAAATAGCAATATTATTTTTTATTGCTTTTAAAACTACTCTTTCTACGTATGAGTTTCCGTTTAATTTTTTTAATCCTCCAAAAATTATTGGGTGGAAGCTAATAATTAAATTACAATTTTTAGAGATTGCTTCATCTACTGTTTCTTCTAGGGTATCTAAGGTTACTAAAATTCCAGAAACATCTGTTTGGTAACTGCCTACTAATAAACCAACATTATCAAAATCTTCAGCATAATTTAAAGGAGCTAATTCTTCTAAATAATTTGTAACTTCTTTTATATTCATTCCGTTATCTTTTCTAAAACCAAAGTTAACAATTTTAATGTATTTTTACCGCAATGAAAGTACTTAGATTTATACTCTTTCCATTTGCCATTTTGTACGATTTTGTTACTCGCATTCGTAATTTCTTTTTTAATACAGGTATTTTCCATCAGACCTCGTTTAAAACACCGGTTATTGTAGTAGGAAACTTGAGTGTTGGCGGAACCGGGAAAACTCCTCAAATTGAGTATTTAATTCGTTTATTGAAAAATAATTTTAAAACAGCTGTTTTAAGTAGAGGATATAAAAGAGAAACTAAAGGTTTTGTTTTATTAAATGAAAATCATTTGGCAATAGATGTTGGAGATGAGCCTTTGCAATATTTTCAGAAATTTAAAAATATTGATGTTGCTGTATGTGCCAATAGAGTAAAAGGTATTACAAATTTAATTAAAAGTAATACTCCAGAAGTGATTTTACTAGATGACGCTTTTCAGCATAGAAAGGTAAAAGGAAGTTTCTACATTTTATTAACTAAGTTTGACGACTTGTTTATGGATGATTTTTTACTGCCAATGGGTCGTTTAAGAGAGAGCAGAGAAGGAGCAAAAAGAGCAGATGTAATCTTGGTGAGCAAATGTCCTGAAAATTTAACTAAAGAATCACAAAAATTAATAAAACAAAAGTTACTTAAATTTAACAAAGAAGTATTATTTACTAGTATTTCTTACGCAGAATCTGTTTTGGGTGCAACGGAGATGTTAACTTCAGAACTGAAAAATTTTGAAGTATTATTAATAACAGGTATTGCAAACCCTGCACCGTTATTAAATTATTTAAAAAGTTTAAATGTGAAACTTCAGCATCTAAAATATGCAGATCACCACTATTTTTCTGATAAGGAAATAGAAGAAGTTAAAAATAAATTTGATAATATGCAATCCTCAAAAATAATTTTAACTACAGAAAAAGATTATGTTCGATTAGTAAATAAAATTAAAAACTTGTCATATCTTCCAATAGAAACCTCTTTTTTAAATAATGATAATGAGGTGTTTAATAGACTTATTAATACTCATTTAAAAGAAAATATTTAAACTTTTTTATAGACTAGAATAGTATAAACTTTTGATAATACCGTCCGATAATCCTATTTTAGGAACATATATTTTTCTAGCACCACTCCATTTCATCGCAGAAAGATAAATTTTTGTAGCGGGTATAATAACATCTGCTCTATCTGGGTTTAGACTTAATTCAGAAATTCTGTCATCATACGACATTTGTTTTAAAAACTGGTATTGTGCATTTAGGTAGATGAAAGAAATAGGTTTTCCTTCTGATCTACCAGACATTTTAAATAATTTATTAATATTTCCTCCAGAACCAATAAGTGAGACTCTTTTTAAATCTTTAGTACTCTTTTTAATCCACTTTTCTACGTTGGTAAATATTTCTTTGTTTAGCGCTTTTTTGTTATTTAGAAGACGCACGGTACCCATTTTAAAAGATTTTGAGCTTATAATTTCACCCTTAGAAAACAATGTAAACTCTGTGCTTCCGCCTCCAACATCTACATATAAATAAGAGTTTTCTCCTTCAATTAATTCACTTAAATCTGTAGAAGAGATAATAGCTGCTTCTTCTTTACCTCCAATAATATCAATTTTTACACCTGTCTTCGATAATATTTCATCAGTAACCTCTTTCCTGTTGGTCGCTTCTCTCATTGCAGAGGTTGCACAAGCTTTGTATTGTGCTACCCCATGCACATTCATTAATAATTTAAATGCCTCCATTGCGTCTATTAATCTGCCAATATTGGCAGCACTGATAATACCATTATTAGTAAAAGCATCTGCTCCTAGACGAATTGGAACTCTCACTAAAGAAGATTTTTTAAATTGAGGTTCTCTATCTTCAGATATAATTACATTTGAGATTAGTAGCCTAATAGCATTAGAGCCAATATCAATTGCTGCAAATTTTTTTATTTCTAACAATTTTTTTATTTATTATTTTTAGGAGATTCTATTAAAACAGTTTTTCCTTTTTTTATGTTTTTCCAATGTTTTTCTTGAAACTGTATAGCAATTACACCACACGTAGGAACATGTGCAATCGGTTTATTTCCAAATTCATTAACAAAAGTGTTAATACCATGATCATGGCTAAATATAAACGCAGAGTTAAAGCCGTCATCTAAGGCTTTTATTGTTTTTTCTAAATAACCATCACTAAAACTATATAACTGCCTTTTAATTTGAAGATTTGCGTGTGGAAAACTAAATTTTTCACAAAAAATAATAGCAGTATGCAGAGCCCTGTTGGCACTGCTTGTTACAAAAACATCTGGTTTTTCTATTTTTTTTGATAAAAACTTAGACATTAAATGGGCGTCTTTAATTCCACGCTTTTTTAATGGTCTATCAATATCTTCAATTCCTTTATAGGCCCATGAAGATTTTGCATGCCTAACAATGTAGAGTGTTTTCATTTCTTTTTTATTGCGCTAGGTAAATATAAAAAATTATGGTGCTAATCTTTCTATTTTCCAGGAAAAATCGTCTTCTAAAATATATCTAATTCTATCATGCAATCTATTTGGTCTTCCTTGCCAAAATTCTATCGATATTGGTTTTACTAAATAGCCTCCCCAGTGTTTTGGCCTTGTAATTTCTTTTCCATGAAAAGCGGTTATAAAGGATGCTAAACTTTCTTCCAGCGTTTCCCTAGAACTTACAACAGTACTTTGATTGGATGCCCAAGCTCCAAGTTTACTTCCGTCTGGTCTCGATTCAAAATAACCGTCAGACAAATTTTCTATTTGCTTTTCTGCCTTTCCTTTAATAATGATTTGTTGTTCTAAACCAGGCCAAAAAAAAGACAAACAAATATTGTTATTTTCTGCTATTGCCAAACCTTTTTCTGAACTATAGTTTGTATAAAAAATAAAACCTTCTGAAGTAAATTTCTTTAGTAAAACAATTCTATTTTTAGGGAAACCGTCTTTACCAATTGTAGAAATACTCATGGCGTTTGTTTCTTCTACAGTTTTAGAATCATCCGCGTTTCGAAACCAAGTCTTAAATAAGTCCATTGGATTTTCGGGACAATTACTTTCTAAAAGTTCTTGTTTTTCGTAAGATTTACGATAATTGCTTAAGTCTTTTGACATCGTATGTATTTAAACACAGTAAAAATACTGAATATTTCAGGAGTACAAACACTCTAAAACGTACTTTTTTAATCAATTTTGTTAAAATATTTAGCAAGGAATACACCATTACTCGCGCAAGCTTGCAATAAATAACCTCCTGTGGGTGCATCCCAATTTACCATTTCTCCAATACAGAATTGATTCGGAATTTCATGCAATTGAAAATTAGTATTAACTGCGTTCATGTCAATTCCGCCAACAGTAGATATAGCTTCATCTAAAACACTCAAGTCATTAACTTCCAATGGGAAGTTTTTAATATATTTTGACAATATTTCTATATTTAAATAAGAGTCTTTAGATAAATAAATTTTCAATAAAATAATTTGAGCAGCACTTAACTTCAACTCTTTTTTTAAAATTTGAGTTGTATTTTTAAACCCCGAATTTTTAATTTTTGAGTGTATGTTTTCTAAAGTAAGTGTTGGTTTAAAATCGATATATATTATAGCTTTATTATGCAATTTTAACTGCTCTCTAATTTGCGGACTTAATGCATAAATAGCATTTCCCTCTAAGCCAAAACGGGTAATTACAGCTTCTCCTTTTTGTTGTTTTTTGCCACAAGAAATAGTAATGTTTTTTAGAGGAATTCCTTCATTTTCTTGAATAAATCTTGAATTCCAATCAATTTTAAAAGCACAGTTAGAGGCTTCAAAAGGAATTGTTTTAATACCTTTTTCTTGGAAGGTTTTAAGCCAGGATCCGTCAGACCCTGTAATTTTCCAACTTCCGCCTCCTAAAGAAAACACCGTATAATCTGAATACGTAATTTCGTTATTTATAATAAGGTTGTTTTGAGTATCCCAGCCAGAAAAAACATGGTTGTATTTAAAATTAATTCCTTTATTTTTTAAATGGTTTAGAATCGTATTTAAAACTGTAATAGGTTTTATGTGTTCTTCTGGATAGACTCTTTTACTACTTCCTACATAAGTAGGAATTCCAATATCATGTAGCCATTTTCTAAAATCATTATTGGTGAAGCTTAATAAAGAATTTTTTAAAAAATCACTAGGAGTATAACGTTCAATTAAGTCAGAAATTGGTTCTGAATGTGTTAGGTTAAACCCTCCTTTTCCTGCAACTAAAAACTTTCGACCTAAAGTTTTATTTTTTTCATAAATAGTGATATCGAATTTGTCAACATCTAAAAAAGCAGCCAAAAGTAAAGAAGTAGGACCACCTCCAATAATAGAAATTGTTTTTTTCATGTTATTTTTCTAAATAAAAATCATTTTAAAAAAGTGTTGGATAAAAATGGATACGATCCTATTGTTCTGCATTACGAAAGTAATGCATTACACAGTTATCAGATGCTTTAATTATAATTATTACGCTGGTAAATTGTTATATTGAATTAAATATAAGTAGTTTTACCGAATAAAATTAAACTTAAAATGACGACAACTGAAATTTTTGATTCTTTGTGGAGCGAGTATTCAGAAAGAACGCCATCGGCACAAAAAATAAATGAGCTATTTATTAGTAAAGGAAACAAGATATTTAATGATCATGTTGCATTTAGAACTTTTGACGACCCTCGTGTAAATATTGAGGTGTTGGCCAAACCTTTTCTTGCTGCTGGTTATGTGGAATGTGGAGACTATACTTTTGAAGCAAAAAAACTATATGCAAAACATTATGAGCACGCTACAGATAAAAATGTACCAAGAGTTTTTATTAGTCAATTAAAAGTAGCTGAATTTTCTAGTGAATTACAGACAGAAGTAAAAAAGATGATTGATGCAATTCCTGAAAGTGAATTACACACTGGTCAGTTAGTTTTTAAAGGAAGATTGTGGGGTCAGCCTAGTTTTGATTTATACGAAAAATTACAAGCAGAAACAGAATATGCGGCTTGGCTGTATGTTAACGGATTCTGTTCTAATCATTTTACAGTAGATATAAATAAATTAGATACGTTTAGTTCTTTGCAGGAAGTAAATGAATTTTTAAAAGTAAATGGATTTAAAATGAATACTTCTGGTGGAGAAATTAAAGGTACACCAGCGCAGTTTTTAGAACAATCTAGTGTATTGGCAGATAGAATACCAGTGGAATTTAAAGAAACGACTAAAGAGATTACTTCTTGTTATTACGAGTTCGCTTTTAGGCATGAAATGGCTAATGGTAAATTGTTTTCTGGTTTTGTTACAGGCTCTGCTGATAAGATTTTTGAAAGTACAGATATGAAGCTATAAGGGGTTTATATAATTTGTAGAAACTCTAAGTTTGAAAGAGGAATTGGTATCTATTTAGATTCTAATTCCTCTTTTTTATTTTCTTTTAAAGATGTACAAACCAATAAAGGTTAACAATCCATTTAAAATCAATAGTGAAAAACCAAAATCAAAACCTATATATTCTAGAGCTATATAATTTATAGAAAAGGTTAAGAAAGGAGAAGCCAAACAAATAAAAGGCACCATTTTGTCTTTTACTTTTAAGTTAGTAAATAAACCAAAAGCATACAAACCTAATAAGGGTCCATAGGTGTAGTTGGCAAAAGTAAATATTTTTGCAATGACACTTTCATCTGCAATAAAGTATTTAAAAACAAGAATTGTAGCTATCAAGATAAAAGAGAAAAGTATATGAATTTTCTTTCTAGTTTTCTCCTGCTCATTTTTGTCTTTCTTTTTATCAATCTCTAAAATATCAATACTAAAAGAGGTGGTTAAAGAAGTTAAAGCAGAATCTGCACTAGAATATGCCGCTGCAATTAAACCTAATAAAAAGAAGATTGCAGTTGCCAATCCTAAGTTTCCTTTAGTGGCTATAATAGGGAATAGTTCATCTTTATGAGCATCAATACCGTTTTGCTGTGCAAAGTCTGTTAGTAAAACTCCTAACGCTAAAAAGAAAAAATTTACAATTACTAAAACAATTGTAAACCAAAACATATTCTTCTGTGCATCTTTTAGATTTCTACAGGTAAGATTTTTTTGCATCATATCTTGGTCTAAACCTGTCATAACTATGGCTACAAAAGCACCCGCAAGAAAACGTTTCCAGAAATAATTTCCTGCATTTACATCATCAAAAAAGAAAGTTTTAGATAATTCGTTGTCTGCAACGTATGAGAATATATTGCTAATTTCCATTTCATCTGAAATGGTATAAATACAAACACCTACTGCAATTAACATAAATAAAGTTTGAAGGGTATCTGTCCAAACAATTGTTTTTATACCTCCTTTGAAAGTATACAACCAAATTAATAAAATAGTTATTGAAACCGTTATCCAAAAAGGAATCCCATACGCATCAAACAGAATAATTTGTAATACGTTAGCTACTAAAAATAATCTAAATGCAGCTCCAATAGTTCTAGAAAGTAAGAAAAAAGAGGCACCTGTTTTGTAAGAATACTTTCCAAATCGATCATCTAAATACGTGTATATTGATGTTAGATTTAACCTGTAATACAAAGGGAGTAAAACCAACCCGATAACTGCATAACCCACAACATAACCCAAAACCATTTGAAAGTAACTCATATTTTGGCCTTCTACCCAGCCAGGAACAGAGATAAAAGTTACACCAGAAAGAGATGCGCCAATCATACCAAAAGCAACCAAATACCAAGGTGAAGAATTGTTTGCTTTAAAGAATGTTCTGTTGTCTGCAGATTTTCCTGTGAGGTAAGAAATTAATATTAAAACAGAGAAATAAGCAACAATTAATAAGATGATGTATTCTGGTTTCATTTTAGTTGAAATTTGTGTTACGAATATATGTTTTTTAGCAGTCTTTTCTCTTTTTTATTGATTCTTTTCTCTTTAATACGTTAAATTTGTAGTTATGGATTTTTCATCAAAATTATTAGAAAATGCTGTAAACGAAGTTTCGCGTTTGCCCGGAATAGGAAAACGAACGGCATTGCGTTTAGTGTTGCATTTATTAAGGCAACCTGCAGATAATACGAAGTTTTTATCTGAAGCTTTATTGCATTTAAGAAACGATGTAAAGACCTGTGAGAAATGTCATAATATTTCGGACACTTTATTATGTGATATTTGTCAGAACCCTAGAAGAAATTCAGATATCGTCTGTGTAGTTGAAGATATTAGAGATGTAATGGCAATTGAGAGTACTTCTCAATTTAAGGGTATGTATCATGTTTTAGGTGGAAAAATTTCTCCCATAGAAGGTATTGGACCGCAAGAATTAAAAATAGAATCTCTGGTAAATAAAGTTGAAAACGGAGAAATTAAGGAATTAATTTTTGCTTTAAGCTCAACAATGGAGGGCGACACTACTAATTTCTATATTTTTAAACAAATAGAAAAATTCGACATTACAACTTCTACAATTGCTCGTGGAATTTCTGTTGGCGATGAATTAGAATATGCAGATGAAGTTACTTTAGGAAGGTCCATAGTGAATCGAATTCCCTTTGAGCAGAGTATACGAAGTTAAACTCTTGAATATGTTATAATAGCGACAACTTCTTTGTCGTTGCTGATCTTAATGTTTAATAAGGTTTGATAAGTATTATTGTTGTTTGAGAATTCAATTTTAATCTCCAAATCATCTAAGAGATATTTCGAGTTATCTATGTTTTTCCAGGAGAAATTAAGTATCTTGTTATTGCATCTTCCAGAATTATCTTCAGAAAAGTAGTTGTCTATTCCAGTTCCCTTTTCTTGATAAGTAGAATTACTTTTCTTTTCGCAGGCTGTTATTGTATCAGATTCTTTTCCATCGAATGTAATTGATGTGAGTATCCAAGTTCCAATAATAGGGTCTAGGTCTGTAGAATCGTTTTCAATAGAATTGCATGAAATTAATAACGTTAATGAAATAAATAAATAAAGCAATTTTTTCATAGAGGTTTAATTTTTTATGCAATACCAAAGAAAATAATTATCTTGAAAACTTAATTTAAGGCTAAATCTAAAAACTGTAGATTATTAATCTTCCAAAACTTCCTTTTCTGCTTTGTCCCAACCCCTTTTCTCTCGAATTCTTTTATAAAGTTTAATGCCTAACATCATTAAGATTCCAAAAAGGATAATTCCTACAACACCCCAAATCCAGTTAATAGCACTTTTTAACGTGACTAAAAACACCACTGCAAAAAGAATGATTGTAGAGATTTCATTGAAAATTCGGAGTTGAAAAGTAGAGTACTTTATAATATCTTTTTGTAATTTTTTATAGATATGTTGACAAAAACCATGGTAAAAATACAGTGCTAAAACGAAAGCTAATTTCACCAACATCCAAGGTTCTTCTAGGTAATACGGATTTTCATACAACATCCAAAAAGCAAATACACTTGCTAAAATAGCAGAAGGCCAAGTAATGATATACCACAAGCGCTTGCTCATTAACTTAAACTGTGTTTGTAGAATAGATTTTGCGGGCTCTAACTTGGTTTCAGCTTCTGTTTGATAAATAAACAACCTCGGAATATAAAATAAACCAGCAAACCAAGTAACCACAAAAATAATATGTAATGCTTTTACGTATAAAAAATTCATAAATTAAAATTATAGTTTAAGTTTTACTATTTGCTGGCAAACAAGTTTAGCCCTGATTAAAATGGCATCTTTTTTTTATTTTTCTTAAAAAAAGATATAATGGAAAGCAGGAAGTAGCTTCTAAAAATTCTATTTACTCTTCAATCCAATCAACCAAAACATCTACCCAATCATCATTGTCATTAATACACGGAATTGCATGAAACTGTTCTCCGCCAAACTTTAAAAACTCTTCTTTACCTTCCATGGCAATTTCTTCTAAAGTCTCTAAACAGTCGGACACAAATGCGGGCGTAACAACTGCTAATTTTTTTACACCCTCACTTGGGTATTTCTCAAGCAGTTTATCTGTGTAAGGCTGTAACCATGGGTCGCCTGCTAATCTAGATTGAAACGAAACAAAGTGTTGATCGGGTTCTATACCTAAATATTCTACAACTTGTCTTGTAGTTTCATAACATTGATGTTTGTAGCAAAATTCATGTGCAGGTGAAGCTGTTTTACAACATTCAAAATTTACACTATCATTTGGTTTACAATGACTTTTTGTAATGTCAGATTTGCGCACATGTCTTTCTGGAATTCCGTGATAAGAAAATAAAATTTTATCCCATTCCTTACCTTTTAAATAGTTTTTGATACTATCTCCTAAAACTTTTATATATTCTTTTTTGTGATAAAAAGCAGGAATATGTTTAAACTTCATCTGCGGATAAAATTTTTCTCGCAGTTCTTCCGCCAATACCAAAATTGTATCAGTTGTTGCCATCGCATGTTGTGGATATAAAGGAACGATTAATACATCTGTAACACCTTTGTCATGCAATTCTTGCAAACCGTCTTTCATAGACGGACTTCCATAACGCATTGCTAAAGCAACTGGTAATTCTGTTTTTTCTTGAACCTTGTCGTGTAATCTTTCTGATAATACAATTAATGGAGAACCTTCATCCCACCAAATTTTTTTGTATGCTTTTGCAGATTTTTTTGGTCTCGTATTTAAAATGATTCCTCGAACTAGTATCGCTCGAAGCCAATATGGTGCATCAATAACACGCTCATCCATTAAAAATTGGTCTAAGTATTTTCTAACATCTTTTGTAGATGTGCTCGCTGGCGACCCTAAATTAACTAATAATACTCCTTTCATTGTGTGCTGAATTTATTTCAGTAACTATTTATATTCTTATTCTTCTGAGCTCGTTTCAGAATTAATTTTTAATTTTCACTAATTGGTTGGTAACCTCATAAAGCGTAATTGCCAGACTATGAATTACATTCATAGATGAATTTCTACCATACATTGGTATTGCTATAGTCTCGTCTACCAGGTTGGTGTTTTCAATTCCGTTTCTTTCACTACCCAAAAGTAATGCTATTTTCTCATGTTTTTTAAAATTAAAATCTTGAATATTTATGCTTTTATCAGTAATTTCTATTCCTACAATAGTATTTCCTTCTGCTTTTAATTTTTTAATAAGGGCATCAAAATTAGCGTAAGAAGTATGCTGAATTTGATTAACTGTATTTCTTGCCGTTTTTTTAACAATTCTATTTTCGATAGAAGGTGAGTTTTCATGGAAATAAATTTTTTGAACCCCAAAACTTTCTGAAATTCGAAAACACATTCCTATATTTTCAGGAGTTCTAATAGCATCACAAACAATTGTTATTGGAAACTGTTTTTGATCGTTTTTGATGTCGTTATGTGTTAATTGTTCCACTTTTCTTATTTAAAAATTTTAAAGTATACTTATTTCGCCTTAAAATTATTTACTTGTTTAGGCTCATTACATATTTCTTAGGTGTTGTGCCAAATTTCTTTTTAAATGCTGCTATAAAATGACTTGCAGTACTGTAGCCAACTTGCGAGCCAACCTCATTTACGTTGTATTGGTTGCTTTCTAATAGCTTCCTTGCATGTTCCATTTTATAATCGAATAAAAAACTATAAACGGTGTCTCCATAAATTTGTTTAAAACCTTCTTTTAATTTTTTTAAATTCAGTCCAATTTCTAAAGCTAATTCTTGTAAGCTAGGGGGTTCTGCCATTCTAGATATTATAATATCTTTTGCTTTTCTAATTTTTAATACATTTTGCTCATCAACTAGAAAAGGACAATATTCCCCATCAGTATTTTCTTCTTTTTGGAAATGAAGACTCAAGAGTTCATAAATTTTACCTTTCACATATAATTCTCTGATAGAATTATTAATATTAGAGTTTATAATTTGATGCAAGACCATAGCAACTGTTGCTTTTATTTCGGTGTCGTCATAAAATTTTCTATTGCTGTTTACATCACTTAAAAACGGAATGTAGCCAGACTCTTTAGAAAATAAGGAATGAAATTTTTCAATTGAAATTAATAATGAAACTAAAGTTGTTTTTGGTTGAATTTCTAAATTTATAGGTAAAGTCCTTTGCGGATTGTATAATAAGATAGACCTATTGTCTAAAACATCAAAAGTGTAACCACCTTCATTAAATAAAAATTTAGAATTTCCTCTCAAACAGAAATGCATCTGTATAAAGGTACTATCAATAGCTCTTTCAAAGCTTTGTACTTTATTGCTTTCATTCTGAAAATGAAGCACATAAAATCCTTTTTCTAAAATGATTTCATCTAAAGAACTTTCTCCGACATTTTTAAACATATATTTCTTAATTTCTCAACTTGTTTCTATTTAGATTCATTCTATATAAATTCAATCTAAAGGACTATATACTTAGCAAAAATAAGGGTTTTAAAGCTTTTATCAAAATTAAATACTTAAAATACATACAACGTTATTAAAAGTTCTTTAAGCGACATTTTTATCTTAATGAAGTTTTTACTTTTGTGGCTTCCTAGAGAGATATGAAAGAATCCGGCCAAAACCATTTTTACAATATTGGAGTAAGTTACAAAAAAGCAGATGCAGAAATGCGTGGAAAATTTTCTGTATCTATAGCAAGTCAAAAAGCACTTTTAATTGCAGCCAAAGAAAAAGGGATTTCTGCCATATTTATAATCTCCACTTGTAATAGAACTGAAATTTTTGGCTTCGCAAGTAGACCTTGTTTGCTGATTGAACTGTTATGCGATTTTTCTGAAGGTACCGTTAAAGAGTTTAATTCTATTTGTAATATTCAGAAAGACCAGGAAGCAATAAGCCATTTATTTAAAATAGGTACAGGTTTAGAAAGTCAGATTTTAGGTGATTATGAAATTGTAAGTCAATTAAGACATTCTTTCAAATTAGCTAAAAAACTAAAAACAACAAACGGATATATCGAGCGTTTAGTAAATGCTGTTTTACAGGCAAGTAAACGTGTAAAGAATGATACAAAGCTTAGTTCAGGAACAACATCTGTTTCTTATGCGGCTGTGCAGTATATCATTAAAAACTTACCAGATTACAATTCTAAAAATATTTTAGTTTTTGGTTTGGGTAAAATGGGAAAACATACTTGCAAGAATTTAGCAGAATACACTAAAAATAAGCAAGTTTGCTTAATTAATAGAACAGAAGAGAAAGCTATTCAGTTTGTAAAAGAGCATGCTTCAATTCGTAAGTCTGTAATAGAAAATTTAGTTGAAGAGGTTTCTAAAGCAGATGTATTAATTGTATCTACCGGCGCAGAAAAACCTACTATTACTAGAGAGCATATAGCAAATAATAAAGAAATTTTAATCTTAGATTTATCAATGCCGGAAAATGTGGCAAAAGAGGTTACTGATTTTAAAGGTGTTTCTTTAGTAAATGTAGATCAACTTTCTAAAATTACAGATGAAACGCTTGCTGTTCGTCAGCAAGAAATTCCGTTTGCAGAAGAAATTATAGAAACGCACAAAGAAGAATTTAATAGTTGGTTAAACGACAGAAGATTTACACCCGCAATTGCTGCGCTAAAAGAATCTTTAGAGCTTATTAAAAAAGATGAAATTAGTTTTCAGAAAAAGAAAATTGTAAATTTCGATGAAAACCAAGCAGAAATATTAACTTCACGATTCATACAAAAAATTACTACACAGTTTGTTAAACACTTAAAAGACGAAGAAACTTCTGTTGCAGAAAGTATAGAGGTTATTCAGAAAGTTTTTCAATCATAATTAATACTCCATGCAAAAAATAATAAGAATAGGTACTCGCGAAAGTAAATTAGCACTTTGGCAAGCAAATAAAGTACGTGCAGAATTAGCAGAATTAGGGTATGAATCTGTTCTAGTACCTATAAAATCTACAGGAGATATAGTCTTAGACAAACCTCTGTATGAGCTAGGTGTTACAGGGATTTTTACCAAAAATTTAGATATAGCGATGCTTAATGGTGCTATTGATATTGCTGTACATTCTTTAAAAGATGTTCCAACGGCTTTACCTGAAGGTATAGTGCAAGCGGCAGTTTTAAAACGTGGGAATTATAATGATGTTTTAGTTTTAAAAGGAAATGAAGAATTCTTTGGAGAAGAAAAAGGATTAATTGCCACTGGAAGTTTGCGAAGAAGAGCAATGTGGTTAAATAGGTATCCAACTCATAAAGTAGAAGACTTAAGAGGAAACGTTCAAACACGTTTGGAGAAATTAGAAGATAGTGAAACTTGGAATGGAGCTGTTTTTGCGGCTGCAGGATTAGAAAGATTAGGAATTACTCCTGAAGACACAGTAGATCTTCCGTGGATGATTTCTGCACCAGCACAAGGTGCAATTATGGTAGCTGCGCTAGAAAATGATGATTTTTGTATGGATGCTTGTGAACAATTGAACCATCAGGAAACGAAGGTTTGTGTTGGTGTAGAACGTGAATTTTTACGTTTGTTAGAAGGTGGTTGTACTTCAGCAATTGGCGCTCTAGCTTATGTTGATGCAAGAACCGAAGAGGTTAATTTTAAAGCAGTTTTATTAAATAGAGATGGTTCTAAAAAAATTAGAGTTGCAAAAACTGCAAAATTAGGAAGTCATAAGTTTTTGGCTAAAGATTGTGCAGATTATATAATTAATAGAGGTGGTAGAGCTTTAATGCAAGAAGATGAGGGCGATGCTACAAAAATAGCTGCTGTGTATTCTACTAAGAAACTTTCTGAACTTCAAAAAGAAACTTTATCGGCTGCGATTGGTATAGAAGATAGTGATTTTATTAAAATGCGTTTTAATAGAATACCTGCAAAAGTAATGAAGAATCAGCATGATAATGTCTTAATTACCAGTCAAAACGGAGTAGAAGCAATTTTAAATTCTTTTACTAAAGAAGAGATTAACTTCAAAAATATTTTTTGTGTCGGTAGAAGAACCAAAAAGTTAATTGAAAATCGAATTGGTAAAGTTACGTATGTAGCTAAAAATGCTTTAAAACTAGCTGAATACATTTCTAAAGAAACTGAAATTAAAAAGGTTTCTTATTTTTGTAGTGATGTAAGATTAGATGTTTTGCCAACATATTTGCAAGCACAAGATATTGTTGTAAATGAAGTGGAAGCATATAAAACAATGATAAATCCAATAAAAATAGATGCTGCTTTTACTGGAGTTTTGTTTTACAGTCCTTCTGGAATTGATAGTTATTTGGAGAAGAATACAACAGATAAGGTTGCTTTTTGTATTGGAGAAACTACCGCATTAGAGGCAAGAAAATATTTTGATAAAGTAGAAGTAGCAAATATGCCTGATGTAGAAAGTGTTTTAGAATTGGTAAATATGTATTATTCCAATCCGAACCTTTCCTAAGTTAATGGGAGGGTAATCAAATTTTTAGACTTTATGAATAGAACTCGTAGATTAAGAAAACAAGAAGGAATTAGAAGGTTGGTTAAAGAAACTAAACTTTCTGTAGACGATTTTGTATATCCGCTTTTTATTGAGGAAGGAGAAAATATAGAAACAGAAATTGTTTCTATGCCAGGTATCAAGCGTTTTTCATTGGACAGAATTTCTAAAGAGTTAGATGAAGTAGTTTCTTTAAATATTCCTGCAGTTTTATTATTCGGAATCCCTGCTGTTAAGGATGAAGAAGGAACAGAGACTTGGAATGATAATGGAATTATACAACAAGCAATACGTTTTATCAAGAAAAATTACCCTAGCTTATATGTGATCTCAGATGTTTGCTTTTGCGAATATACCTCGCATGGTCATTGTGGTATTATTCACGATAATGATGTTGATAATGATGCAACATTGGTAAATCTTGCAAAACAAGTAATTTCTCATGCAAAAGCAGGAGTAGATATGGTTGCACCTTCAGGAATGATGGATGGTACAATAGATATGGTACGTCAATCATTAGACAATACTGGTTTTGTAAACTTGCCTATTATGGCTTATTCAGTAAAATATGCATCTGCATTTTATGGTCCTTTTAGAGATGCTGCAGATTCTACACCCTCTTTTGGAGATAGAAGAACCTATCAAATGGATCCTTCTAATAGAGATGAAGGAATGCGAGAAGCAACTTTTGACGACCAAGAAGGGGCCGATATTTTAATGGTAAAGCCAGCATTATCCTATCTAGATATTATTAGAGATTTAAAAAATAATTTCGATAGACCAATTGCATGTTATAATGTAAGTGGAGAATATGCAATGGTAAAAGCAGCTGCAGAAAAAGGTTGGATCGATGGCGAAAAAGTAATGATGGAAAGTCTACTATCTATGAAAAGAGCAGGAGCAGATATCATTATCACCTATTTTGCTAAGGAGGCGGCTAGAGTATTATTAAAAAAATAAGGTCATTACAAGGAAGAATGATAAGGTAATCTCTTAATGATTGAGTAGATTGTTTTGCCACATTCATAATGAAAGAAAAGCTTAAATAATGAATTTTAAGAAATCAGAAGAATTATATAAAGAGGGGTTGGTGCATTTAGTTGGAGCCGTAAATTCTCCAGTAAGGGCATTTACATCTGTTGGAGGAAATCCTTTGTTCATCAAGAAAGCTAAGGGAAGTAAAATTATAGATGTTGATGGAAATGAATATATTGATTTAGTGCTTTCTTACGGCCCTATGATTTTAGGACACCGTCATAGGAAAGTGCGAAGAGGTGTTGCAAAGGCATTAAAAAATGGATACTCTTTTGGAGCTTCTACGGAAAATGAAATTATTCTTGCAAAAATAGTTTGTGATGCTTTTCCAGGAATGGATAAAGTCCGTTTTGTGAATTCAGGTACAGAAGCTGTTATTAGCGGAGTTCGTTTAGCAAGGTCTTTTACAGGGAAAGATAAAATTATAAAATTTGCAGGTTGTTATCATGGGCACCAAGATTCATTATTAGTTGCAGCAGGTTCTGGTTTGGCAACTTTAAGTTTACCAGGATCTAAAGGAGTTCCTGAAGGCGCAGTAAAAAACACTTTAATCTCAACTTATAACGATTTAGAAAGTGTTAAAAAACACTTTGAAGAACATGATGATATTGCAGGTGTAATTATTGAACCGATTTGCGGTAATATGGGCGTTGTGATTCCGCAGAATAATTTTTTAGTAGAATTGAAAGAATTCTTACAAATGAAAGGGGCTTTATTAATTGCCGATGAGGTAATGACAGGTTTCCGATCTAAATTTGGTGGTGCACAAGAATTGTTAGGAGTTGAAGCAGATATTACGTGTCTAGGAAAGGTGATTGGAGGAGGTTTCCCCGTAGGTGCTTATGGAGCTAGAAACGAAATTATGCAAGAAGTTGCACCTTTAGGTGGAATGTATCAAGCAGGAACACTGAGTGGAAATCCGATTGCGATGGCCGGAGGGATATCTACTTTAACAGAATTAAAGAGACAAAATCCATATCATCAGTTTAATAAAACCGCAGCTTTTTTAGAGGTTATCTTATTAGAGACTGCAAAGAAATATAATTTAGATTTAGTGGTAAATAGATTCGGTTCTATGATGAATCCATTTTTCACAAAAGGGGTTGTCACTAATTTTGAGGAAGCACAAACATCAGATACTAAAAAGTTTGCAGTTTTCTTTTGGGAAATGATAAAAAATGGTGTGTTTCTGCCACCAAGTCAGTTTGAAGCTTGGTTTTTGTCATCAGCTATTTCAGAGAAGGATATCAAAAAAATAACAGCAGCAGTGGATAAAGCAATGTTAGCCGTTTCTATAATGTAAATTATGAAAATATTTATTACTATCATTTTTAGTTTGTTATTAGTAGGTTGTCCTAAAAACGAAGAAGGAGGTTTTACCTCGCTATCTAAGGGGAATTTATTTGGAAACGGCGCAGAAGGATTTGATAAAGAGAACATTGTTATTTCTTCAAAAAAGGAATGGAAGTCTTTTCTGTTAAAAATTGATACGACAAATAAAGAATCTTCAACATTTGAGAATGCTATCGATTTTTCAAAGGAAATGATTGTTATATGTGTTGACAAGGTTAGGAATTCAGGAGGTTTTTCAGTTGAAATTATTGAAGTGATAAAAGAAGAAGGTACTACTTTAATTAAAGTGAAATTTAAAAGTCCAAAACCAATGGATATGGTCACTTCAGTAATAATACAGCCTTATCATATTGTGAAAATTAATAAAACGATTAAGAAGATTAAATTTCTAGAGTTATAAAAGTTATGATTAAAAATGATTTATTTTTAAGAGCCTTAAAAGGAGAAACCGTAGACAGGCCACCGGTTTGGATGATGCGTCAGGCAGGAAGATATTTGCCAGAGTTTCAGGTAATAAAAAAGAAATACGATTTTTTTACACGTTGCCAAACTCCAGAATTAGCTTCAGAAATCACCGTACAACCTATTAGAAGGTATGGTATGGATGCGGCCATTTTATTTTCAGACATTTTGGTAATTCCACAAGCAATGAATATTGAGGTACAAATGAAACCAGATTTTGGACCTTATTTACCAAATCCTATTCGTACTCAAAAAGATTTAGACCGTGTAGTTGTTCCTGATGTCCAGGAATCTTTAGGGTATGTGATGGAGGCCATAAAAGCAACCAAAGAAAAATTAAATAACGATATTCCGTTAATTGGTTTTGCAGGTTCACCTTGGACAATCTTATGCTATTGTGTGCAAGGTCAAGGTTCTAAGAATTTTGACAAAGCAAAAGAGTTATGTTTTACGAACCCAGTTATAGCGCACAGCTTATTGCAAAAAATTACAGATACAACAATTGCTTATCTAAAAGCAAAAGTTGAAGCGGGTGTAAATGCTGTTCAACTTTTTGATTCTTGGGGCGGTATGCTGTCGCCTGTAGATTATCAAGAATTTTCATGGCAATATATGCAGCAAATAATAGATGCTTTAAAAGATATTACGCCTGTAATTGCATTCGGAAAAGGATGTTGGTTTGCTCTAGGTGACATGTCTAAATCTGGAGCATCTGCATTGGGTGTAGATTGGACGTGTTCTGCAAGAAATGCACGTTATTTATCTGGTGGTAATATTACATTACAAGGTAATTTTGATCCGTCAAGATTATTATCTCCACCAGCAGAAATTAAGAGAATGGTGCATCAAATGATTAATGAATTTGGAAAAGATAGATATATTGTAAACCTTGGTCATGGTATTTTACCAAATATACCAGTAGAAAATGCGAAAGCATTTGTAGATGCAGTAAAAGAGTATAAAGTTTCATAAAAGGATTTCATTTTAATAGCTAACGCATATTTTCACGAACCAAAAAGAATGAAAGATAAATTCTACGCTTATATAGAAAATTTACAAGATCAAATAACTTCTAAGATAGAAGCAGTTGACGGTCTTGCAGTTTTTGAAGAAGATATTTGGGAAAGAGAGGAAGGTGGAGGAGGAAGAACCCGTGTAATTGAAAACGGAGATGTCTTTGAAAAAGGAGGCGTAAATATCTCTGCGGTGCATGGAGAATTACCAGAAGTCTTAAGAAATCAATTTAAAGTAAAAGAGGGTAAATTCTTTGCTTGCGGATTGAGTCTAGTCTTGCACCCTACGAGTCCTTTTGTGCCAACAGTTCATGCAAACTGGCGCTACTTTGAAATGTATGATGAAGCAGGAAATATCGTTACGCAGTGGTTTGGTGGTGGACAAGATTTAACTCCGTATTATTTGTTTGATGCAGATGCAATACATTTTCATACAGCTTGTAAATCAGCTTGCGATACCCATGATTTAGAATTTTACCCAACATTTAAAAAAGCATGTGATGAATATTTCTGGAATTCACATAGAAATGAGGCACGGGGAATTGGAGGATTATTCTTCGATTATCAAAAAGAAACGGCGGCATATACCATTCAAGATAGATTCAACTTTGTAACAGAAATTGGGAATAGCTTTTTAGAAAGCTACGTTCCTATTGTTGAGAAAAGAAAAGAGATAGCGTTTTCTAAAGAACATAAAGATTGGCAAGAGGTAAGAAGAGGACGTTATGTAGAGTTTAATTTAGTGCATGACAGAGGAACCCTTTTCGGTTTAAAAACAAATGGAAGAATAGAAAGTATTCTAATGAGTTTACCTCCAATTGTTCAGTGGAAATATAACCATCAACCAGAAAAAAATTCTGAAGAGGAAAGATTGCTGTCAATTTTGGCAAAACCGAAAGACTGGATTTAGTTAATTTATTAACATATTAATAAAATTAAAGCTAATAACTTCATTATTTAATAAAATAATCTGTTTTTGGCTTTTTTATTGCGAATAATTTAAAAATAGATCTTATTAAGTTCTATTTTTAGTATTAAAAATACGTCTTCAGTCAACGTTTTTTAGTATTTTTGCAATCTGTAAAGAAAGATGTAAATGGCAAGATTTGAATTAAAATTACCTAAAATGGGAGAAAGTGTTGCAGAAGCAACGATAACTTCTTGGTTAAAAGAGGTTGGAGATACCATTGAATTAGATGAGGCTGTCGTAGAAATTGCTACAGATAAAGTAGACTCTGAAGTACCTTCTGAAGTGGAAGGAACTTTAGTAGAAGTTTTATTTCAAATAGATGATGTAGTTGCTGTAGGCGAAACTATAGCGATTATAGAGATTGAAGGAGAGGATGCAGATAGTGTAAAGACAAAAACGAAGAGTACATCAGATAATTCTCAAGTTATAGAAGTTGAGAAAATTATAGAAAAAGCTAAAAAAGTTGTCGCAACTCCACCTATTAAAACTTCAGGAACAAGTAAATTCTACTCACCTTTAGTAAGAAATATAGCCCAGACAGAGGGTGTTTCAATAGAGGAGCTGGAAACAATTTCTGGTTCTGGTAAAGATGGTAGAGTGAATAAAGAAGATATCTTACTGTATCTTGAAAATTTAAAAGCTGCTCCAAAATTACAAGAAGAAAAGGTAGCTGAAGCAAAAATAGTAGTACCAAACAAGGGCGCTGTTCAAAAGGTAATCCCTGTATCTGTAAACGGGGAGGATGAGGTAATAGAAATGACCAGAATGGGAAAATTAGTTTCCAAACACATGGTTAATTCTATCCAAACGGCCGCACATGTTCAATCTTTTATAGAAATAGATGTTACAAATATTGTCAAGTGGAGAGCAAAAGTTAAAGACGAATTTTTAAAGCGAGAAGGAGAGAAATTAACGTTTACTCCTATTTTAATGCATGCAGTAGCTGCAACATTAAAAAAATATCCAATGATTAATATTGCTTTGGAAGGAGATAAAATTATTAAAAAGAAAAATATTAATTTAGGAATGGCTGCGGCTTTACCTGACGGTAATTTAATAGTACCTGTAATTAAAAATGCAGATCAATTAAATATAGTTGGTATGACGAAGTCTATAAATGATTTAGCGTTAAGAGCAAGAAGCAATCAACTAAAGCCCGATGAAATTCAGGGAGGAACATACACAGTAACAAATGTTGGTAGTTTTGGTTCTGTGATGGGTACACCAATTATTAATCAGCCACAAGTTGCAATTTTAGCCTTAGGTGCCATTAGAAAAGTACCAGCGGTTATAGAAACAGTTGAAGGAGATTTCATAGGTATTAGACAAATGATGTTTGTATCTCATTCCTATGATCACAGAGTTGTAAATGGTGCCTTAGGTGGAATGTTTATTAAAACTTTAAAAGATATATTAGAGGCTTGGGATATAAATCAAGATTTCTAATAAAACAGTATATACGGTATTTAAAACGTTCGAATTTATTCGAGCGTTTTTTTTTGCTAGCAAATTTATAATATTGAATTAAACTTATTTTAAAACTTTAATTACGATATTGAATTTAGTATTTTTTATTAGTTCATTTTAAACTCTTTAATTATTTTAGTAATATATTAATCAAAATTAAAATTTAAAAAAAAATGAAAAAATTGTTATTTTTATTTGTGCTTGTAACTGCTTTAAGTGTTACCTCACAGGAATCTGTATTACTCAGAGCTAATTATAAAAAGGGTGATGTATTAGAAGTTAAAATGGAGCAGTCTCAAAATATGGGTGCAAAAGGTGGAGTAGATATGAAAATGTCTATGGATATGATTGTAACTTCTAAAGATGGAGATATTATTACTACTGAATCGAAGATTAAATCTATTAACATGAATATGCTTCAAGGCGGGGTGGCTATGAGTTATGATTCTGCAATGAAAGAAGAAGATTTAGATGAAATGGGTAAAATGATGAAACAGCAGTTTGATCCAATGATGAAATCTACTATTATTTCGAAAGTTAATATTCAAGGTGAAATTCTAGAAGCAAAGGTTGAACCATCAAATCCTGCTACGGACCAACTTACAAAACAAGCAAAAGGAGTAAAGTACCCTAGCGAGGAAGTTTCGGTTGGAACTTCTTGGTCAGATGTAACAAGCCAACAAGGTATGAATGTTACATCAATATTTACTGTTTCTAAAATAGAGAACGGCAAAGTCTATATCAATATAACAGGGTCTGTTACTGGAATGGGAGAGGGCGATGTAAAAGGAGATTTAGTGGTGGATATTGAAACAGGTATTCAAGATTCAGTAAGCTCTGAAATGGCTATAAACGCAGGTGGAATGGATATGAAAATTTCTATAAAGACTACAACGTCTAAAATGTAACCTCAAAGAATTACGTACGATAGATTAAAGTGCCTTGAGAATTTCTTGAGGCATTTTTTTATAAAAAAGCTATATATTATTTATTTTCGTCTAAACAACCACCAATTCATATCTCTTGTTAATTTATATCCTAACTTTTCATAAAGAGGAATGGCAATATTTCCTTTATTTGTGTGTAAAATAGGAAGCTTTTTTTCTTTTAATATTTCTTTGGTTGTGTGTGCAATTAATTGTTTTGCATATCCTTTTCTTGTATGGTTTGGGTGGGTAACAACACCACTTACTTCTACAAAGTCGTTAGTTTGCATTCGTTGTCCGGTAATTGAAACTAATTTATCGTCTTTGTAAATACCAAAATAAGTACCCATTTCAAAACCTCTTTTCCGATAAAATCCAGGCATTACTAGCCATATTAAATCATAAATTTCATCAATAGAATCATCGGTTAGTAAAACAATATTTTCTGTAATTTCAATAGTTACCAAACTTTCCAAAACCATTTGACATCCGTCAATCTTTTTTTCTAATAATACGGTATTTGTATCTATCGTAGGAACTGCATTTTCAGAAACTAAAAAAAAACTATCTACTATTTTAGCATATGCTGTTATCGCTTTTGCTGTTTTTGTAGCATCAGAGAATGCACCAAAATTACATATTTCTGGATTATAAAACCGAACACCATCAAATTCTAAATGAAACTTTTGATGTGTTTCATTTAGTGAATACCAAACAGGGTTTTTTAATTTATCTTCTAATGTTTTCATTAAATGAAATGGATAAAAAAAGCTCGCTTCCGAAACTTCGGGAGTGAGCTTTTTTATAAAATATAGTTTTATAAAACTTAAGCTAACATTGTAACTGGGTTTTCTATAAATGTTTTTAAAGTTTGTAAAAACTGAGCTCCAACTGCACCATCAACAGTTCTGTGATCGCAAGTTAAAGTCAATTTCATAGTATTACCGACTACAATTTGGCCGTTTTTAACAACAGGTTTCTCAACAATTGCACCTACAGATAATATAGCTGAATTAGGTTGATTGATTATAGAAGTAAAGTTTTCAATTCCAAACATTCCTAAGTTAGAAACGGTAAAGGTACTACCTTGCATTTCTACAGGACTTATTTTTTTCTTTCTTGCTTTACCCGCTAAATCTCTAACAGTTGCACCAATTTGAGTCAAACTCATATGGTTTGTATGTTTTACAACAGGTACAAGTAAACCATCATCTACAGCAACTGCAACACCTACGTGTATGTGGCTATGGTAAATTGTATTATTATCTGTCCAAGAGGTATTTACTTGTGGGTGTTTCTGCAAAGCCATTGCACAAGCTTTAACAACCATATCATTAAAAGATACTTTCGTATCTGGAATTGAATTTATAGTTTTTCTAGAAGCCATTGCACTGTCCATATCAACTTCAATATTTAAACTGAAATCTGGAGCAGAGAATTTAGAAGCACCTAAAGATTTTGCAATCGCTTTACGCATCTGAGAATTCTTAATTTCTTCAGATTTTTCTTCGCCTTCAGTAGTAAAACTAACAACAGGAGCAACAGACGAAACAGCAGCTTCAGTTGGTTTTACAGCAGGTATATAATTTTCTACATCCTTTTTAATGATTCTTCCGTTTTCACCAGAACCAGCAACATTAGCTAAGTTTATTCCTTTATCTGCCGCAATTTTCTTTGCTAGTGGAGATGCAAAAATACGTCCACCAGAATTATTTATGGTTGTGTGAACATCTGGTGCTTTTGTCGCTTCCACCTTGTCTTCTTTCTTTTCAATTTCTGTTTCGGTTGAATTTGCAACAGAACTAGTAGTACCAATTGCAACTCCACCAGCAATAATTGCGGAAACATTCGTTCCTGCAGGGCCAATAATAGTTAACAAGCTATCTACAGGTGCAGTTTCACCTTCTTGAACTCCAATATATAAGATTGTTCCTTCGTAGAAACATTCAAATTCCATTGTAGCTTTATCTGTCTCAATTTCAGCTAGAATATCTCCTTCTTCAACTGAATCTCCTTCTTTTTTTAACCAAGATGCCACAGTACCATCTGTCATCGTATCACTTAAACGAGGCATCGTTATTACTTGCACTCCATCAGGAATTACAGTAGCTTCGGACGAAGAATTATCAGAAGATGTATCTTCTTTTATTTCCTCAGTGGTTACTGTTTTTTCTTCTACTTTCATTTTAGAGGAGTTTTCTCCGTTTAAAAGTCCAGAAATATCTTCACCCTCTTCTCCAATAATTGCTAATAATTTATCAACAGGAGAAGTTTCGCCTTCTTGAACGCCGATGTGCAATAAGACGCCTTCGTGAAAAGATTCAAATTCCATTGTAGCCTTATCGGTTTCAATTTCTGCTAAAATATCACCTTCCTCTATTTTATCTCCAACTTTCTTCAACCATTGCGCAACAACACCTTCTTCCATGGTGTCACTTAAACGCGGCATATTTACAACTGTAGCCATAATTTAACTTATAAAAGGATAATCTTTTTGTTCATATACCATATCATACATTTGTTGAGTTTCTGGATACGGAGAATCTTCTGCAAATTTTTCACATTCGTTCACCATAGCTTTTACCTCTTTATCAATTGCTGATAGCTCTTCTTGAGTAGCGTAATTTTTTTCTAAAATAATATCCTTTATTTGTGTAATAGGATCTATTTTTTTGTATTCCTCTACTTCATCTTTTGTCCTATAATGTTGTGCATCAGACATGGAGTGACCTCTATATCTATATGTTTTCATCTCTAAGAATGTTGGTCCATCACCTCGTCTTGCTCTTTGTATAGCTTCATCTACTGCTTCTGCTACTTTAATTGGGTTCATGGCATCAACAGGGCCACAAGGCATCTCGTATCCTAAACCTAACTTCCAGATATCTGTATGGTTTGCTGTTCTGTCTACAGAAGTTCCCATAGCATATCCATTATTTTCTACAATAAAAATAACTGGTAACTTCCATAACATTGCCATATTAAAAGCTTCATGCAAAGAACCTTGTCTTGCTGCACCGTCTCCAAAACAAGTTAATGTAACGGCATCGCTACCATTATATTTATCAGCAAATGCAAGACCTGCTCCTAAAGGTATCTGTCCACCTACGATTCCATGCCCTCCGTAAAAACGAAATTCTTTAGAAAAAATATGCATAGAACCACCCATCCCTTTAGAGGTACCTGTTACTTTACCATACAACTCTGCCATCACCTTTTTAGGATCTTCTCCCATACCAATTGGTTGTACATGATTTCTGTAAGCAGTAATCATTTTATCTTTAGATAAATCCATTGCATGTAATGCACCAGCTAAAATAGCTTCTTGACCATTGTATAAATGCAAGAAACCCCTTACTTTTTGTTGGATATAAACAGAGGCAAGTTTGTCTTCGAACTTTCGCCAGAAAAACATGTTTTTATACCAATCTAGATAGGTTTGTTTAGTTATTTTTTTCATTCTAATGATAATTGTTTATTTGTTTTATTTTCTTGTTAATTGCACTAATCTCAAGACAAAAATAGTTGTTTTAAATAGAATAAAAAAAAATGATTTTAGACATTTAACTTAAACGTTTTCGTAACCTGTTTATTTGTCTTTTGCTATAACTAAAGTAGCCTTTGCATCTGTTGCTAAATTCCATTCATTTGAGGAAAGTAATATACCTGCGTCATTATATACTTTAAATGCTGCAGTATTTGGGCCAGAAGTGCCTTGATTCAATGCTACAAAAGAGATTTTATTTATACCTATTTCTAATGGAAGTGTAAAACTTTGGTATTGTTGTTTTAAAACAATGTTAGTAATAACAGGTATATTATTTATCATAATTGTGACCCTATCACCGTCTGGATACTGAAAATCTCTACAAATTATATAACACTGCTAGAGTTTGTTCTAAAACTACCTAAATCTTGATCTATTACAGGATAAATATACTGTCCATTTATTTTTTTAAATTCCTTTAAAAAACGAGCTTCATTTATCTCCTTTCTAGAGATAATACCTTTTTTATTTAATTTCTCTTCTTTTTCTTGTTCTTTTAACTTTTCTTGTTCCTTGTCAAAGGCTTTTTTAAACCCATCGGTCCCATTTAAAGTAATAGATTTTGGTTGCTCTGCCACTTTATTGTTAGTTAATACAAATGCTTTTATCTTACCTTTATCATTGGTTCCATTATTTTTATCTAACTGCGCAACAAACGCGCTTGAAGATAGCATAAAGAATACAAAAGTAAATATTTGAATAGTTTGTTTCATTGAGAATAAATTACGAACAATTTAAAGCAAATATAGTGCTGATTTAAAATGATAGCCTAAAGAATTTGTTAATTTTCACTTATTAGAAATTTAAAATAAGTATTTGGAAAAGGTTCTTTTTTTAGTGTGAAGTGCCACCATTCATTTTCATAAGGCTTAAAACCATTATCTAACATTATTTTACGCAAAAGCATTCTATTTTTTTTTTGTTTTTTTGAGATGTTTTTATATGAGGGATGAGATTGTATTCCAAAAAAATCATATTCACTTCCCATGTCTAAAGCTTCGTCTGCTTTGATGTTTATAATGGTTAAATCTATAGTGCTGCCTCTAGAGTGTCCTGATTTTTCGGCGATGTAAGCATTTTTAAAAAGGTTCTTTTTTTTAACTTTTGGATAATATTGGGCTTTCATTATTGTGTCATTCAGCACCTTTGCCCATCTTACAAAATGATCTACCGCCTGCTGTGGTCTATACCCATCAAATATTTTTAGACTCAATTCTTTTTTTAACAATTCTTGTTGAATTTTTTTTAAAGATTTAGCGGTTCGCTCGGTTATGACTAAAGAATTACTGTTATAACCATCTATAGGTTTTCCTATAAAATTATTATTCGAAAAATAACGCAGTTCTATTCTTATAGAGGGTGCAATATCTTTTAGGTAAACAAAGTTTTTAGGTAGTTTTTGAGCGTTTATAATAAAACTAAAAAGAACTATTATCGGGTAGATTATCTTTTTCATACATTCAAAAATACAGAAAATTTAAATTATATATTTAAAGTAGAAAATATTAATTAATTTTGTTCTCTACTATGGAACAACTCACACTTACAACACCAGCACTTTTATTTTCTGCAATTTCATTGATAATGCTTGCATATACCAATCGGTTTTTGGCATATGCGGCTGTAATTCGAAATTTACATGATATTTATTTGCAGAAAAAACAAAAATCACTATTAAGGCAAATTAAAAATTTAAAAATGCGTTTAAACTTAACAAGGTGGATGCAGATTTTTGGAATTTCTAGTTTACTTTTTTGTGTTCTAACTATGTTTTTAATATATGTAAAACAGCAAATGATAGCCGTTTACTTATTTGGCTTCGCACTTATTTTACTCATTATTTCTTTAGCTTTACTGATAAAAGAAATACAGATTTCTGCACAGGCATTGCAGTATCATATTGCAGACATTGAAGAGCATTTAGAAAAAAAATAGTTCACCTTTAGCACAATTGTAAAACCAAAAAAACCGTTATCAAATTCTGAAAGAAGATCAGTTTTTGGTAGCGGTTTTAATATTTAAATATTGCACTACTTTGTTACATATAATCTTCAATTGGGCTGCATGAGCAAATTAAGTTTCTGTCACCATAAGCGTCATCAACTCTTCTAACGGTTGGCCAAAATTTATTATCTGCAATATATGCCAAAGGAAAAGCTGCTTGTTTTCTTGTGTATGGTAAAGTCCATTCATCACTAGTTAGCATTTCTTGTGTATGAGGCGCGTTTTTTAATGGGTTATTATCGTCTGCTATAGTTGCTTCAGTTATTTCTCTACGAATAGAAATCATGGCATCACAAAAACGATCTAGTTCAGCAATACTCTCAGATTCTGTAGGTTCAATCATCATAGTTCCTCCAACTGGAAAAGAAACCGTTGGTGCGTGAAAACCATAATCCATTAAACGTTTTGCAATGTCTACAACTTCAATTCCGTTGTTTTTAAAATCTCTACAATCGATAATCATTTCGTGTGCTGCACGTCCTTTTTCTCCTGTATATAAAGTTGGGTAATAACCTTCTAAACGCTCTTTGATATAATTTGCATTTAAAATTGCCATTTTTGTTGAATCTGTCAATCCCTTAGAACCCAACATTGTAATATATCCATAAGAAATTAAACAAGCCAAAGCAGAGCCCCAGGGTGCTGCAGAGATGGCCGTTATGGCATGTTCACCACCTGTTTTAATAACAGGATTTGAAGGTAAAAATGGAACTAATTGTGGAGCAACACAAATAGGGCCAACTCCAGGACCCCCGCCACCATGTGGAATTGCAAATGTTTTGTGCAAGTTTAAGTGACAAACATCTGCGCCAATAGTTGCAGGATTTGTTAAACCTACTTGTGCATTCATGTTTGCACCATCCATATATACCTGTCCGCCATTGTCATGAATAAGTTTGGTGATATTTTGAATTTCACTCTCAAAAACTCCGTGTGTAGATGGGTACGTTACCATTAACGCGGCTAAGTTTTCTGAGTGCAACGCCACTTTTTCTCGTAAATCATCCACATCTATATTTCCATTTTCTGCAGTTTTAGTAACTACTACTTTCATACCAGCCATTACAGCAGAAGCTGGATTTGTACCATGGGCAGAGGCAGGAATAATACAGATATTTCTATGAGAATCATTATTTGACAAGTGATATGCTCTAATTGTCATTAAACCTGCAAACTCTCCTTGCGCACCAGAATTTGGTTGCAAAGAAGTACCAGCAAAACCAGTAACAATATTTAATTGATGTTCTAGTTTTTGTAAAACTGCATGATATCCTTCCGCTTGGTCTAATGGCACAAATGGGTGAATATTTCCCCATTGTGGATTGCTTAAAGGCAACATTTCTGACGCTGCATTCAATTTCATAGTACAAGAACCTAAAGAAATCATCGAATGGTTTAAGGCTAAATCTTTGCGCTCTAGTTTTTTAATATATCGCATCATATCTGTTTCAGATTGATACGTGTTAAAAATTTTATTATCTAAAAATGAAGTGTTTCTTTGTGCGTTTTTAGGAATCGAATTTCCTTCAAAAATAGTAGAAATGGTTGTGGTCTTTATATTTAAAGCTTCTGTAAAAACAGCGACAATAGCATTTAATTCTTTTATACCAACAGTTTCATTGATTGAGATAGATAAGTTTCTATCATCTATATAGTTGAAGTTTATTTTATTTGCTTCAGCAATAGCTTTTATTTTTTTAGAATCAGCTTTCACTGAAATGGTGTCAAAAAATGAAGTATTGGTTTGTTCAACTCCTAAAGAACTTAAAGTATTGGCTAGTGTTATGGTTTTATGGTGTACCGAATCTGCAATAAATTGAATTCCGTTTTTACCATGAAAAACACTATACATTCCTGCCATAACAGCTAATAAAACTTGAGCTGTACAAATGTTAGAAGTAGCTCTTTCTCTTTTAATATGTTGCTCTCTGGTTTGCAATGCCATTCTCAAAGCACGTTTTCCGTTCAAGTCTTTAGTAACACCAATTATTCTTCCCGGAATACTTCTTTTGTATGCTTCTTTAGTTGCAAAGAAAGCCGCATGAGGGCCGCCATATCCTAAAGGAATTCCAAAACGCTGCGTGGTACCAACCACTACAGAGGCTCCAAATTCTCCTGGGGCTTTTAATTTTACCAAGGATAGAATATCTGCCGCAACAGCTACTTTTATATTATTTCCATTTGCTTTTGCTACAAAATTCTCATAATCGAATACTTGTCCTAATTTTCCTGGATATTGTAAAATTGCGCCGAAAAAATCGTCTGTAAAATCAAAGTCTTCATGGTTTCCAATTACTAATTCAATACCAATAGGAGTAGAACGTGTTTGTAAAAGAGATAATGTTTGCGGTAAAATTTCGCTAGAAACAAAGAACTTATGAGCGCCTGCTTTTTTCTTAGCGCGCTCTCTAACATCATATAGCAATGTCATTGCTTCTGCAGCGGCTGTAGCTTCATCTAATAAAGACGCATTTGCTAATTCCATTCCTGTTAAATCACAAATCATTGTTTGGTAATTTAACAACGCCTCTAATCTACCTTGTGCAATTTCTGCTTGATAAGGTGTGTAAGCAGTATACCAACCTGGGTTTTCTAAAATATTACGCTGAATTACGCTTGGCACAATAGCTTCATTATATCCTAAACCTATGTAGCTTTTAAATACTTTGTTTTTTTCTGAAAGTTCTTTAATGTGTCCTAAATACTCATATTCACTCATAGCAGGTTCTAAGTCTAAAGGACTTCTTAGAAGAATATTATCTGGAACAGTTTCATCAATTAATTGTTCTAAATTTTTGGCGTTAATAGTTGCTAGCATTTTTGCTTGCTCTGCATTATTAGGGCCAATATGTCTGCGTTGAAACGAATTTGTATTCATTTATTAAGTTTTGTGAACGATTGTTTTCAATCGATTTAGTATTGAGTTTATGCAGTCAAAAAACAATATTTTTTTGACAGTCCAAAAATAAGAATTAAATAAAATATTATGGCTTCTAATTCAGTTAATTTGAGGTTAATTATTAACTAAAAACAAATGTTATCAACAGAAAGGTTATTTTTGTTTTATGAAGTTTTTTAAACTATTTTTTAATTTTTATATCAATGCGAGTATTCACGTGGCTATAGCAGTGTATGCGTTTGTAAGAGTAACAGAACAGTACTTTGAACTCGATCATCAAGAGTATTTTAATTATTTTATTTTCTTCGCAACAATTACGGGTTATAATTTTGTGAAATATGCAGGTGTTGCAAAATTACATCATAGAAGTCTTACAGAAGATTTAAAAATAATTCAGATTTTTTCTTTCTTTTGTTTTTTAGCAACGTGTTATTATGGAGCTCAAATTTCCTTAAAAACTTTAATTTACAGTGCTCCCTTTGTACTTTTAACCTTACTGTATGCTGTTCCTTTTTTAAGCGGATTTCACAAAAATTTACGTCAAATTAGCTATCTAAAGATAATAGTTGTGGCTATGGTTTGGGCAGGTTTTACTGTTTTACTTCCAGTGATAGAGGCTAGTAGAGAAGTCTCATTGACAGTTTTGTTTTTATGCTTGCAACGTTTTTTAATTGTAGTGGTTTTAGTTTTACCGTTTGACATAAGAGATGTGCAGTATGATGCTATTTCCCTGCAAACAATTCCCAAGAAAATAGGCGTACAAAAAACCAAAAGATTGGGTCTAGGTATAATGATTTTCGCTTTATTACTAGAATATGGAGTTAATGCAAATGATATTTCTAAGAATGTATTTATGATTTTCTTTTTTACAACCTTGATTTTCCTAATGCGTTCAAAAATGAATCAATCTAAATACTACAGCTCTTTTTGGGTAGAATCTTTACCTATAATTTGGTGGTTACTTCTTTTAGGATTCTATAATTTATAGCTCATTTATTGCTGTTTTTTGTCAACTTTAGGATTATTACTCTGAATTACGTGATTAATCATAAAACTTTAAATTTGCTTTCTAGAGCCCTACTATATTCGTAACTTTACATTCCATAAGTTACCCAAGGTTTTAAAGATGAATACCAAGAAAAGAAGTTATGTTTTTGATTTTGATAGTACGTTAACAAAGGTAGAGGCCTTAGATGTTTTGGCAGAAATAACGTTGACAAACAACCCAAATAAGAATGCGATAATTCAGGAAATTATAGATATTACGAATTTAGGTATTGACGGCGAAATTTCTTTTACAGAATCTTTAGAAAGAAGAATTCAGCTTTTAAAAGCGAATAAAGCAGACTTAGGTAGTTTGGTAAGCGCTTTAAAAAAGCAGGTTTCTAGTTCTATTGAAAGCAATAAATCATTTTTTGAGGATTTCGCAGAAAATATTTATGTAATTTCCTGTGGTTTCAAAGAATTTATAGATCCTATTGTAAAGGAATACAATATACCCTCAGAAAGAGTGTTTGCAAATACATTTGAATTTGCAACAGATGGAGAAATTATTGGTTTTGATGCCAACAATCCATTATCGAAACACAATGGAAAAATTCAATGTTTAAAAGACATGAACTTAGAGGGAGAGATACAAGTTATTGGAGATGGTTACAGCGATTATGTTACTCGTGAAGCTGGTATAGCAGATACTTTTTTTGCATATACAGAAAACGTTTCAAGAGAAAAAACAACAGAAAAAGCAGATCATATTGCTCCGAATTTAGATGAATTTTTATACGTAAACGATTTGCCAAGAAATATTTCATACCCAAAGAACAGGATTAAAATTTTACTCTTAGAAAACGTACATTCAGATGCTTTTAAAAAGTTATCTAAAGATGGTTTTACAGTAGAAACAGTTTCAAAAAGTTTATCTGAAGATGAATTGATTGAAAAAATAAAAGATGTACATGTTTTAGGAATTCGTTCTAAAACAAATGTAACTAGAAGAGTCATAGAAGCTGCAGAGCGTTTAATGGTTGTAAGTGCATTTTGTATTGGTACCAAGCAAATAGATTTAGAAGCATGTAAAGAGAACGGTGTTGTGGTTTTTAATGCACCATACAGTAATACACGTTCTGTTGTAGAATTAGCAATAGGAGAAATTATTATGCTTATGCGTAGTGTTTTTCAAAGAAGTACAGAAATTCATAATGGTCAGTGGAATAAAACAGCAGCAGGTTCTAGAGAAGTTCGTGGTAAAAAACTAGGTATTGTTGGTTATGGTAATATTGGTAAACAATTATCAATATTAGCAGAGGCACTAGGAATGGATGTTTGTTATTATGATGTTGAAGATAAATTAGCTTTAGGAAATGCTACTAAAATAGACGAACTGTCTGAATTATTGGCAGTATCTGATGTAGTTACTTTACATGTTGATGACAATTCTTCTAACAAGAATTTTTTCGGAGAAAAAGAAATCTCTCAAATGAAAGATGGTGCACATTTAGTGAATCTTTCTCGTGGTTTTGTTGTGAATATTGAAGCTTTAGTTGCCGCTTTAAAAAGTGGAAAATTAGCAGGTGCCGCAGTAGATGTGTATCCTGAAGAACCAAGAAAAAATGGTGAATTCTATACAGATTTAAAAGGATTATCAAATGTAATTTTAACACCACATGTAGGAGGAAGTACAGAAGAGGCGCAAAGAGATATTGCAGACTTTGTACCAAGTAAAATTATGGCATATATTAATTCTGGGAATACAGTAGATGCTGTAAATTTTCCAAATATTCGTTTACCAAGACAAACAAAAGCACACCGTTTTTTACATATTCATAAAAATGTGCCAGGAGTTATGGCAAAAATAAATAAGGTATTAGCAGAATATAACTTAAATATTATAGGTCAGTATTTGTCTACAGATTCTTCTGTAGGTTACGTAATTACAGATTTAGATAAAGAATATAATACAGCTGTTTTAGAAGAATTAAGAAAAATTGATGGAACAATTAAATTTAGAGTTTTATATTAATTTATAAAATGAATGATATGTCAAGAGTTTTAAACTTCTTGTAAGAAAAAAGCCTTTCAATTATTTGAAAGGCTTTTTTTATGTTTCTTTTATTATGATGAAAGGAGTGATTTTTATTTTTTCAAGAAAGATCTAGAAAAGAAAAAAATGCATTTTCATTAATATTTTTTGCGAAGTAATAACTATAATTTCATTTTATCCTTCAAGTTAATAATGTGAGCATCTTCAGTATTTAAATAACGTTTGCTGCCCAGATATCTGCGCTTATTTAGGTCATCATAATTCGGCTCTTTTTCATCCATAGAGCTAATGTGTACATTACCAGAAGCATGAATAAATTCCATTTTATCATTACCTAGCCAAATACCAACATGCACCACACGTTGTTTTGTTGTTTTTGTTGCTTTTCTTCCGAAGAATAATAAATCTCCTTTTTCTAAAGCTTTAAAATTTAAATTAGAATCTACTGATTCACCCGCGTTTATTTGCTGAGAAGCATCTCTAGGAATTATAAACCCATTTATTAAATAAACCATTTTTGTAAATCCGCTGCAATCTATTCCTTTTGAAGAGGTTCCGCCCCACAAGTATGGAAATCCGACCATTGTTTTGGCAACTATTTCAATACTCTCTTTTGATGGTTGCAGTTCTTGTAGCCAGTTTTTATAAATATAACTTTCGCTTTTTTTAATAAAACCAGTTCTTTTGTCAGGATATTTTACTTCATAAAAAGTATCATCTTCAGAAATATAATTTAAAAGACCGCCTAAAGTAATATCAGAAATAATTTTAGAATTATTGCTTTTTGTGGCGAATACAAGGCCAGAATTCTTCGTAAAAATTACTTTTTTAGTGCTGTTCCAAGTATTAAATTCGCTTTTGTTCATTCGCTCAATACCCCCTTTGTCTACCCAGGAAATATAGCTATCTGGTGTTTGAATTTTGTAGAAATCTCCTTTTTTGTCTAAAACCTTTAAAGGCATTCCTAACAAACCTTGTGTGCCTAATTCTGCAGAATGTTTTGGTGCAGAACGAATATTTATTACAGAGTTTCTCGCAATAGCATATAATTTATCACCTACAGCGCTATCTGGTAAGATTCGTACATTATTTGTGAATTCTAATTTTCTGTTTTTTAAACTATCTAATAGCACAGAAAATGCTCTTCTGGAGGTGGTCTCTCCTTCAAGAATCAATCGATTGTCTGCAAACTCAAAATGAATATTAAACAGCTCAACACGTTTGTCAGGAGCAAAATTTGCTTTTATATTGGAATGGATATTTTGTAGTTCGATAATTATTTTGGCATCATTTTTACATGACATAAAAAGAACCAAAAATAGTAACATAAAAAGTTTTGAAATTCTCATTAATAAAAATATTTTCAGCTAAAGTACAAAAAATCAAAACTCAAAAAATTGATATCTAAAAAGGATTGTTTTATATTTGATGTAAATCATTTTTTATAGATGAAATATCAAAACTCTTTAGCTTTTGCAAAACAGCTAGATAAAGAAGATTCACTTGCTTATTTGCGGGATAAATTTCATATTCCGAAAGTGAAGTCTGAAGTTTTGGAAAGGACTGAATGGCTCTATTTTACAGGAAACTCTTTAGGATTACAACCAAAATCAACGAAACAATATATCAATCAAGAATTAGAAGATTGGGCAAATTTAGGAGTAGAAGGGCATTTAGAAGCTAGGAATCCATGGTTAAATTACCATGAATTATTAACGAATAAAATGGCTAAAATTGTAGGAGCAAAACCAATAGAAGTAGTTGTAATGAATACGCTTACTACAAATCTTCATTTGTTAATGGTTTCATTTTACAGACCTACTAAAATAAAATATAAAATTGTTATAGAAAGTGATGCATTTCCCTCTGATAGGTATGCAGTAGAATCTCAATTAAAGTTTCATGGTTTTTCTACAGAAGATATTATTCTATGGAAGCCAAGAATAAATGAGGACTTGTTAAATATCGAAGATTTAGAAACAATCATTGAAACACAGGGCGATGAAATTGCACTTTTATTAATTGGAGGTGTAAACTATTATACGGGTCAGTTTTTAGATCTCAAAAGAATTGCGGCAATCGGGCATTCGAAAGACTGTGTTGTTGGTATTGATCTGGCGCATGGTGCAGGAAACGTGCAGCCCAATTTACACGACTCTAATGTAGATTTTGCAGCATGGTGTACCTATAAATACTTAAATTCTGGTCCTGGAAGTTTGGCAGGTTTATTTGTACACGAAAAGCACTCCAAAAATAAAGACTTACCGCGTTTTGCAGGTTGGTGGAACCATAATAAAGAAACACGATTTAATATGCGGCAGCCATTCGATGTTATGGAAGGTGCAGAAGGTTGGCAATTATCTAATCCGCCAATATTATCTATGGCAGCAATTAAAGCTTCTTTAGATTTATTTGATGAAGTTGGTATGGATGCATTGATAGAGAAATCAGGAAAATTAACAGGATATTTTGAGTTTTTAATTCATGAGATTGATTCTAAAGATATAAAAATAATTACACCAAGTAATCCAAAAGAAAGAGGTTGTCAGATATCCATTCAAGTTAAAAATGCAGACAAGAGCTTGCATACAAAATTAACAGAACAATACGTAATAACAGATTGGCGAGAACCAAATGTAGTTCGCTGTGCACCAGTGCCAATGTATACCTCTTTTGAAGATGTGTATCGCATGGTATCGATATTAAAAGGTTTCTTATCAGTCTAGTTTTTGTGATTAAAAAAATAGCAACGAAAATAAAAAAAGACCATTAGAATATATATAAGTTATATGAACACTGATTTTTATTTTAGAGTAAGTTGATCATAACAATATACAAACAATACTTTTAATTAATGAAAAAAAAAGATAAAGTACTAATTATCGGAGCAGGTTTGTGCGGGAGTTTACTCGCTTTAAGACTTGCGCAAAGAGGTTTCAAGGTAGACTTATATGAAAGTAGACCAGATTTAAGAACTACCGACATATCCGCAGGTAGATCTATTAATTTGGCATTGTCGGACAGAGGTTTAAAAGCACTGCGTTTATGTGGAATGGAAGAAAAAGCTAGAGAAATTTGCATTCCAATGTTTGGACGATTAATGCATGATACTGAGGGAAATACATTTTCTTCAAATTATTCTGGAAGAGAAAATGAATTTATAAATTCAATCTCTAGAGGAAACTTGAATGCTATCTTACTAGATGCAGCAGAAAAACACGAAAATGTACAGATGCATTTTAACAAAAAATGTGAACATGTAGATATAGAAAACGCAATTGCTTACTTTAAAGACTATAAAACTAAAGAAGCCTTTTCAGTGAATGCAACTGTTATTTTCGGAGGAGACGGTGCAGGTTCATCTTTAAGAAAAAGTTACGTTTCGGAACGTAAATTCTTGTTTAGTTACTCTCAAGATTATCTAAATCATGGGTATAAAGAACTCGAGATTCCAGCAGATAAAAAAGGAGGACATCAAATAAGTAAAGAACATTTGCATATTTGGCCTCGTGGTGATTTTATGCTTATTGCTTTACCAAATATGGATGGTAGTTTTACTGTAACTTTATTCCTAAGTTATGATGAAGGTGAATTTAATTTTGATAATTTAATATCTGAAGAAAAAATAACTCAGTTTTTTGAGAAAGAATTTCCTGATGCATTGGCTTTAATTCCAAATATTAAAGAGGAGTTTATAAACAACCCAACAGGACCCTTAGGAACTATAAAATGTTCGCCATGGAGTTATCAAGATAAGACTATGTTAATTGGTGATTCTTCACATGCAATTGTACCGTTTTATGGTCAGGGTATGAACGCTTCTTTTGAAGATGTTTTTGTGCTAGATGAAATTTTAGATCAAGATTTAGGAGATTGGGAAGCTGTTTTTAAAGCATATCAAAAAACAAGGAAAAAAGATACAGATGCTATTGCAGATTTAGCAATAGATAATTTTCATGAGATGAAAAATCATGTTGCCAATCCTATTTTTAAAGAGAAAAGAAAGATAGAAATGGATTTAGAGAAAACCTTTCCAACGGAATATGCTTCTAAATACTCTTTGGTTACTTTTAATGAGCATATTGGTTATAATGAAGCTATGAAGAAAGGGAGAGCTCAAGACGAGGTATTATTAAACATGCTTTCAGATAATACTGTTAATTCACATTTAGAAATGACAACAGAAGAGTTAAAAGTTATTTTAAATAAAGTAAAGATTGAAACAAGTATTATTTTAGAGGAAGATAAAGCGGCAGGTACATTTTCTAAGCATTAGAAGGTTTTTTGTGGTTTATTAGTATAATTGAAGTTAGATACCGGTTTAAGGTTTTGATGAGAATTAGATTTTTGTGAAGTAAAAATATATTCAGGAAAAGTAGGAAGTGAACTTTCTAAGTATTTATCCTTTTGTGATAGCGCGGAATATAGATTTATAAAAAATAATAAATAAGATTTTGTTTATTTAAAGATTGATTTCAATTGTTTTGTTTTCTTCTAAAACAAACTGTGCATCCTTGTATTTCGGAGGCCCCATAAAGCCGGTTGCGTTATTAGAGCAGCCATAATCTTCTTTAGGTATTCCTATAAAATTGGTGTCCATTTTTTTATTATCATTCTCGTCATGCACAAAAGAAACGGCATATATTCCTTTTGGTAAATTATTAAAAAGAACTAGTGCTTTTTTGTTTTCAATTTTCACAATGGTACTTTTAATAGGTTTCTTTAAAAAAGCTTCTTTTTTATTATAAACGCCAACCAATAAATTACCATCGCTAGAATTTAAACCTGATATATTTACAGTTAAATTAAAGGTTTCTTTCTGCGCATTTGAGGCATGTACTGCACAGAAAACAAAGATTGTTAGTAGGAATTTATTTTTCATAATTCAATTTTTTGAAGCTTCTTTTTACAATAATAAGATACCAATTTTTATTTTATTATTCACTTATAACTTATTTGAAATTTTTCTTTATCTCTTGTAGGCTCTTGGATGTATTAATAAATTCAGAAATAATTTTAGAATGCAAAGTTTCAACGTCTAAATCGAAATGTTTTGCCCATTTATCATCTTTAAACAAGTGTGTTATCTGTTTAATTCTCTGCTGGGCATCAGAAAAACAAAATAGTTTATTTCTTGTATCTTCTTTTTTAGATTGAATATTTGCTATTTTTTTAGTAAAATCAACCTTAATAAAGAACGCTTTTTCATTGGAGTTGATGGGGTAGAAGTCTGCCCATTTTGCAAAACCAATAACTATTTGTTGATTTTTGTAATTTTCATTAGCAGCAATTTTCCATCTGCAATTAGCAACTCTTCCCCAGTGATTTGATTTTCTGTAAACACCTTCTTTAGTATAAAAATAACTACTTTCTGATTTACTTTTATAGTTTTCATTTTCTGAAAATGTAAAATCATCAACTTGTTGAAATTCGCAAAAAGTATGTTTGAAGAAGTTGTTTTGGTTGTAGGTTTTCAATGGAATATTTTATTTAATAACTAATTTTCTAGAAGGTTCTCTGTGGTACCCTTCAATAGTAATGGTGTCTTTATCAAACTGTACTTTTGCAAAAGCAGAGGTATTCTCTGTGTCTACCATTCCTTTAAAGGTTAAATAATGCACATTGTTTTTCATTTGGTAACCTCCTGCGTGATTATGACCATTAAAAAAGATCTTTACATTTTTGTAGGGCTTTATCAAGGCTAAGAACTGATTCCTGTTCCAAATATTGTGCTGATCAATTGGAAAAATTGGAAAGTGGCAATAGAAACCAACTTTTTGATTGTTCTTAATTGCGAGTTCTAGTTCTTTTTTTATCCAGCTTAATTGCTCTAAACTATAGCCGCCATTCCATTTTTTTAAATACGGTATTTTTTTATCTTTTAATAAGTTAAATAGCGAATCTGTTTGTTGCTTTTTTTCTTGAGTCAACGCGCCATGAAAACTAAGATCATTCCCGTCTAAAATGATAAAACGCCAGTCTTTTTCAGTAAAACTATAGTATCTGTTTTCAAGGTTTAAACGTCTTATAACAGCTGTTTTTAAAGAGTCTTTCACTTCAAAATCATGATTTCCTAAAACATGATATGATTTAGATTTTAGTTTGTTCCAAAGCGGTAATACACTGTCTAAGCTTTTAAAGTCTTTATCAATAAAATCTCCTAAATGAATCGTATAATTAAGTGTGTCTTTATTTAAAGTTGCAACCGCTTCCTTTAATCTATGTGGTGCTTTTTTGTAGTGGCGATCCCATTTAACATCGCAATCGCAATATTGACAATCAGTGATAATACCTATTTTAAAAGAATTTTTTTGTGTGTCTTTACATGCAGTTAGAGCTAGAAATCCTAGTAAAAATACTATATTTTTTTTCACTTTTAAGTCAATTTTTAGCTTCAAATATACAGTATTCTTAAAGTATAAAAAAAACGCAATCAAATAAATGATTGCGTTTTTAATTATTATAGATAAAGTATTAATTACTTTACTTCTTCAAAGTCTACATCTTCAACATTGTCACCTTGAGCATCACTAGCTACTGGTTCACCTTGTTGTTCGGCACCTCCAGCAGCTCCTTGTTCTGCAGCATACATTTCTTCAGATGCAGCTTTCCAAGCTTCGTTAATAGTTGCCATGGCAGTATCAATTAATGAAAGATCTCCTAGAGCATGAGCAGCTTTTAATTCAACTAAAGCAGCTTCAACAGGTTCTTTTTTATCATCAGATAATTTGTCACCAAATTCAGTTAATTGCTTTTCTGTTTGAAAAATCATAGAATCTGCTTCGTTGATTTTTTCTGCAGTTTCTTTTGCAGCTTTATCAGAATCAGCATTTTCTTCTGCTTCTTGTCTCATTTTAGCGATGTCTTCTTCAGATAAACCAGAAGAAGCTTCAATTCTAATTTCATGAGACTTATTAGTTCCTTTATCTAAAGCAGAAACTTTAATAATACCATTTGCATCAATATCGAATGTTACTTCAACTTGAGGAATTCCTCTTTGTGCTGGAGGTAAACCATCTAAATGGAAACGACCAATTGTATTATTGTCTGCAGCCATAGTTCTTTCACCTTGTAAAACATGAATTTCTACTGATGGTTGATTATCTACTGCTGTAGAGAATACTTGAGATTTTTTTGTTGGAATAGTTGTGTTTGCATCAATTAATTTTGTGAAAACATTCCCCATTGTTTCGATACCTAAAGATAAAGGTGTAACGTCTAATAACAATACATCTTTTACATCTCCAGATAAAACACCACCTTGAATTGCAGCTCCTAAGGCAACAACTTCATCAGGGTTTACACCTTTACTTGGTGTCTTTCCAAAGAATTTTTCAACAGCTTCTTGTACAGCAGGTATTCTTGTAGATCCACCAACTAATACGATTTCATCGATATCAGCAATTGTTAAATCTGCATTTTTTAAAGCTTTCTTACAAGGTGCAATTGTTCTTTTTACTAAATCATCAATTAAAGCTTCAAATTTAGCTTTAGTCATTGTTCTTACCAAGTGTTTTGGTCCGCTATCGGTAGCAGTAATATATGGTAAGTTAATTTCTGTTGTTGCTGTGCTAGATAATTCAATTTTAGCTTTTTCTGCCGCTTCTTTTAAACGTTGTAAAGACATTGGATCTTTACGAAGATCTATTGCCTCTTCAGCCTTAAATTCTTCAGCTAACCAGTTAATTATTTTTTCATCAACATCATCTCCACCTAAATGCGTATCTCCGTCTGTAGATAATACTTCAAAAACACCATCTCCTAATTCTAAGATAGAAACATCATGCGTTCCTCCACCAAAATCAAAAACAACAATTTTCTTATCGTCATGAGACTTGTCTAAACCATAGGCTAATGCAGCAGCAGTTGGTTCATTTATAATTCTTTTTACTTGTAAACCTGCAATTTCACCAGCTTCTTTAGTTGCTTGACGTTGTGCATCGTTAAAATATGCCGGTACAGTAATTACTGCTTCTGTAACTTCAGTTCCTAAATAGTCTTCAGCAGTTTTTTTCATTTTCTGCAATACCATTGCAGAAATTTCTTGTGGTGTATATAAACGACCATCAATATCTACTCTAGGTGTATCATTATCTCCTTTTACTACTTTATAAGGAACTCTTCCTGCTTCTTTTGAAGAATCAGAAAATTTGTTACCCATAAAACGTTTAATAGAATAAACTGTTTTTGTTGGGTTTGTAACCGCTTGTCTTTTTGCTGGATCACCAATTTTACGTTCTCCTCCTTCAACAAAGGCTACAATTGATGGCGTAGTTCTTTTTCCTTCTGAATTAGGAATTACAACTGGCTCATTACCTTCCATTACAGAAACACAAGAATTTGTTGTCCCTAAATCTATTCCAATTATTTTACTCATAATATTTATTTTAATATTTTATAAATTCAACTTTACAATCTCTATTAGTCAAACTGTGTGCCAACCACTTTTTTCAATATAAATGTCAGTTTTATTTTCTTTAGGAATTAAATACGTGACATGTTGACATAAATTATGTCTAATTAGATAATTGTAAGTAGACATGTATTTGAAAAAATAAATAGATTTTATAAAATAGATGGAGTTTTAAAATAATTTATTCATTGAATTATACAAAAAAACACAGTTAATTGTGGGGTATTTTTTACATTTACGCCATCTATTGTTAAAATATTTACGAATGTCACAATTTATTAGTGTTTTTGATATGTTTAAGATTGGTGTAGGTCCTTCTAGTTCCCACACACTTGGGCCTTGGAAGGCTGCCCAAAAATGGATTTTTTCTTTAAAAGAGCTCTCTGTTTTTACAGAAATAGACGGAATTAGGATAGATTTATTTGGTTCCTTGGCACGCACTGGAAAAGGACATGCAACGGACTATGCAATTTTGTTAGGTTTAAGTGGTGCTGATCCAGAATATATTCCTGTATCTAATATTGAGAGGATTACTAATAAAATAAAAAGTACTAATAAGCTTAATTTTAATGATGAAAGGGAAATTAATTTCTCAGTAGAGAATATTGTCTTTAACCAGGAGTTTTTGCCGTTCCATGCCAATGGTATTAAATTTAGAGGCTTTTCTAAGGGTAAAGAAATAGGGACAGCAACCTATTATTCAATTGGAGGCGGTTTTGTTGTGCAAGAGAATAATCTCCTCGAAGATGAAATAGAAATTACTGAAAATAACTTTCCGTATCCTATTAATAGAGCATTTCAATTAGAAGAATATTGTGAAAAAGAAAATTTATTAATTTCTGATATTGTTTTAAAGAATGAATTAGAATTACGTTCGTTAGAAGAGATAGATTTTGAGTTGAATAGAATTTGGGAAACAATGTTAGAATGCACATATATAGGTTGTCATACAGAAGGCATACTTCCTGGAGGATTAAATGTGAAACGCAGAGCTTTTTCTTCGCATCAAAAATTAATTAAAGAAACTACATATACAAATCCTAAAGAATGGATAACTGCCATAAGAAGTACAGAGGTAAAATTTAGAGAAATCTTAAAATGGGTAAGCTGTTTTGCGCTTTCCGTAAATGAGGTAAATGCTTCTTTAGGTAGAGTTGTAACTGCACCAACTAATGGAAGTGCAGGGGTAATTCCGGCAGTTTTAATGTATTATTTAGTGATAGAAAATCATGAATCAGATTTCGCACATATTAAAAAATTCTTGTTAACTGCTGGTGAAATTGGTAGTATTTTTAAGAAAAACGCTACAATTTCGGCAGCAATGGGTGGTTGTCAAGCAGAGATAGGTGTCTCTTCTGCAATGGCAGCCGGAGCATTAACAGAATTGTTGGGAGGTACACCAGCGCAATCTCTAGTTGCAGCAGAAATTGCAATGGAACATCATTTGGGTTTAACTTGTGATCCTATTGGAGGTTTAGTTCAAGTACCCTGTATAGAAAGAAATGCAATGGGTGCTATTAAGGCTATTAATGCTGCAGAAATGGCTTTAGAAACCGATCCTAAAGAAGTTAAAGTTCCCTTGGATAACGTAATTGATACCATGTGGGAAACTGCAAAAGATATGCATAAAAATTATAAAGAAACTTCAGAAGGTGGCTTAGCTATTAATGTTGGTTTGGCAGATTGCTAGCATATTATTAGAATCTATATATATTAAAAAATTTAAATTAATTAGTTTTTTACTTCTCGTTTTTTGAATATTAGAATCTCTGGTTTATATTTTTTTTAATTTCTAAAATAGAGCATTATTTATTCAAAAAGCCTCATAATCAGATTTTTATAAATTTAAATAAAAATAAGTTATTAACAGACTAATTTAAAAATTGTTAAATATTAAATACTGCTCTTAAGTATTACTATTACTGATAATTTATGATTATTGTAATTTTATTTAACACAAGTTATTAATGTAATAATAAAGGTGTTAAAAAATTAATATAATGTAATTAGTTAATTATTTGTATTATTGATTTACTAATCAATATATATTTATAATGGAAAAATTTTTAAACAAGTTAATTGATCTACCTCAATTGATCAATTCTAAGTTACCAGGAAACACTTTTAATGCAGGTGTTCAAGATTCAGAAGGAAACATCCCAAAGTGGGTTGGCAAATTTTACAGTATTTCTGCACTTGTAGTTTTATTAGCATCCTTAATGATTACTCTATCACCAATTTGGTCGGGTGGAATGGGAGAGAAATTAGATATTTTAGCAAATATTCTTTCTATGCTTATTTGGGTGTATGCTGCATTTCCTATTTCTCAGGTAATAAGATCTGCAGGAGATAGTTTAGCTTCATCTGAAAGTGGCACTATCGATTTTATTTTTAGAGATTTAGCGATTGCCAATATTAAAGTTTTCGGACACGTAGCAGCATTGGTTGCATTATTTGGTGCTTTTGCTATGACATTATCTTGGGCTACTTCAATGAATATTTCTGGAGATTTTGCTACGGCTTGGATTTCTAATATTGAGTATGCTTATGCTTTACCAATGGCTGCTACTTCAGAATTAGCAAATGCTTTACAGCTTGAGTTTTTGGGAAACATTTTAGCAAACGATTGGGCTAATTGGGATCCTACAATGGTTGCAGGAAGCGCATGGAGTTGGAATGGCTTAATGTCTGTTGCTTGGGAGTACGTTGGTGTAGCTGTAGTTTTAGCTAAACTTTATGTTTCTTTAGCAATCTATAAGTTCTTCTATAGTATTATTTCTAGTTTGGTGAATTGGATAAAAAGTCCATACTTACCATTCAAAACGAAGTAATTTCTTTTTGTAAGTACAGTTAATGTAATTGCAATTAAATTTAAAATCCCCAAGAATAGGTCTAAATCATTTCTTGGGGATTTTTTTGACTAATCAATAATCAATATCTAATTAATCGTTTGAGCTATTTACAGCTAAAGTGTAAACAACTAAACCAAATCCTATTTTGTTAATAGCATCTCCAATGTTATAAATAACATCTAAGTTCATGCCTCCAAAAATACCTTCGTACCATCCTGGAGTTCCAGCCATATATCCAATTGGATAGATTACCCAACCTACTAATACGAACCAACATAAAGCTTTGTGAGCTTTTAAAACTGCTCCACCAGCTGCAACAGCTAATTTTTTAGCAGCTCCTAACCAAATATCATATGCAATTACAAAGTACGCTGCTCCTGAAATTAATCCCCAGAACCATGCATTTTCTCTATCTAAAGTTTCTCCGATATATCCGGTAACAAGCATAATTACAGATAAGAAGATCAATCTCCACATCATAGATTTTTTTGCTCCTGCTACTTTTAATATTAAGTAAAATTCAACACACATTAATGGTACAGTTAAAATCCAATCTACATAACGGAAAAAAGTTGGAGATTCTCCAAAAGAAGCCCAATAATCTCTCATGTAAAAATAGTGCACTGCTGCAATAAAAGTAATTAAACCAGATACAAGGATTGAAGTTCTCCATTTCTTGTCAAAACTATTCATTGATAAGAAGAAAAATACTGATGCAGCCATCATAGCCATACATCCTACAAAAAATGTAAATCCAACATAATCGTCCGCTGCCATTTTAGCAACTGATAAAAAATTTAATGATAAATTCATTGTTAAAAATTTAAGTTAGTAATTAATTGTTAAGCGTTTTAATATAAACGTTAAACCAAATATATGAATAAAATTATTAAGTTTGCAGTATGAATTCAATATTTATTAGAAATTACGAAAATTTCATGCTTTTTTTTACATTTTTCTTGTTTTGGGTCAGTATTCAATTTGGGGAGGTAGTAGAAGATTTCTTAGCATATATAATGGTTATCTCGGTTGGTATCTTGCACGGAGCTAATGATTTATTAATTTTGTCTACTAAGGATCAAAAAGATAAAAAACTGATAAAAAACCTTTTGATATATATTGGTATTATATTATTATGTGTTGTAATTTATTTGTTAAGTTCATTTGTTGCAATTGTCTTGTTTGTTGTTTTAAGTGCATACCATTTTGGTGAAGAGCATCTTAGTCATAAAATAAATGTAAATTTTGGTTTTAATGCTGTTTACTTTTTATCGTATGGTCTATTTATTTTTGCTTTACTTTTTTATCAATCCATGTCTGATGTAGATGTTATAATGACAGAGTTAACAGGGCTAACTTTTTCTAAGATTCAAATTGAGATTACTCTAATTGTGAGTGCTATTTTTTTAAGTACTGGAAGTGTATATTTAATTTTAATGAAAAGGAATGAGTCAGTATTATTTTTAAGAGAGTTTCTTTATTTGGTCCTACTTTTTCTTGTTTTTAATACCTCTTCCTTAATTTTAGGTTTTGCTATTTATTTTATTCTTTGGCATTCAATACCGTCAATTATACATCAAATAGAATTTATTTCTGGAAGTTTAAATAAGAGAAATGTTATTACTTACGTAAAAAAAGCTCTAATTTATTGGGTAATAAGCATTGCCGGTCTTTTAGTTCTGTATCAATTATTACCAGAGATTAAGCTATTAGCTACCGTTGTTTTTGTAATATTATTTGCTGTTACCGCCCCTCATACTTGGGTAATGCATCGTATGAAAAATTAATTCACGAAGCACTGTAAATATCTTAAAGTATGAATAGAAAATTCTAAACTTTAACGTGTAAATAGTAATTCCGTTTCAGTAGACATCTCAGCAGAAAAACGATAATTATCAACATTAAAACCTTTTAGCTGTTCTATGGTATTTATTTCGTTTTCTATAATAAAACGAACCATTAGGCCACGTGCTTTTTTGGCATAAGTCATCACAATTTTATATTGACCGTTTTTTAAATCTTTAAAAATAGGAGTAATCATTGGTACTTTTAATGCATTTGCTGGCAATGCTCTAAAATACTCTGCACTTGCTAAGTTTATCAATAACTCATTCTCTTTTAATTCTTCATTTAAAGAATCGGCAAGCTTATTATTCCAAAATTTATAGAGATTTTCTGTGTTATCAACTTTTAATTTTGTTCCCATTTCTAAGCGGTATGGTTGTATTAAATCTAATGGTTTTAATAAGCCATACAAACCAGATAAAATTCGCAATCTATCTTGTAATACAGGTATTTTTTCTTCAGCTAAAGAGTTTACATCTATTCCTTTAAAAACGGCACCAGTAAAAGAGTATACTGCCTGTTTTGCGTTTTCTTTTGTGAATGGAGTTTCCCAATTTTGGTTGCGTTCATAATTTAGTTGAGATAAGGCTTCAGAAACACTCATTAAATTACCAATTTCTTTTTTAGAAAGTGTTTTTAATTTGGTGTTCAATTTTTTAGATTGGTCCAAGAAACGAGGTTGCGAATGCAACTTAGTTGGCACTTTGCTTTCGAAATCTAAAGATTTTGTTGGAGAAACAATTATTTTCATTTGATGTATTTCAAAAATTAAACAAAAGTATAAATATACTAATGATTCTAAAATTTTTCTTATGAATTGATATCTAATAATTGATAAAACTATTTATAAAATCTATATTATTAAGAGGAATTCATTTTATTTAAGAGTGTTAATATGCAAAAGAGTATAGCTTTATACAAAATACTTTCCTTTTTCTTTTGTATTTTAGTTCTCTAAAATTTATTTTAATGAAAAGTATTTCCATTTTATTCTTATTATTTACAATTTCTACATTTGCCCAGACAGATTCAAAAATATATGATATTATAAATGCAGTTTCTTTAGAAAGAATCAAAGCAAACGTAAAAACTTTAACTGAATTTGGAACAAGAAATACATTTTCTGATACCATTTCTAATACACAAGGTATTGGTGCTGCAAGACGTTGGATAAAATCAGAATTTGAAAATATTTCTCAAGAATGTGACAATTGTATGAATGTTTTTTATCAGAAAGATTTTGTAACAAAAGAGGGGAATAGAAGAGTACCACATGACGCTTGGATTGTAAATGTAGTTGCAATTCAAAGAGGAATAAAATACCCAAACAAGTATGTAATTATGAGTGGGGATATAGATTCTCGTGCAAGTGATACTATGGATTTTACTACGGACGCACCTGGTGCCAACGACAATGCCTCAGGAATGGCAGGGACTATTGAGGCCGCAAGAGTTTTAAGTAAATACAAATTTGAGAGTAGTATTATATATGTAGGCCTTTCTGGTGAGGAGCAAGGATTATTTGGTGGTGCTGGTTTGGCAAAATATGCTGTCGACAAAGGCTGGGATATTATCGGAATTTTAAATAATGATATGATTGGTAATATTACTGGTTTAGACGGGGTTATAGACAATCGTTCGTTCAGAATTTTTTCTGAACCTGTTCCTGCAAATGAAACTGAAAGAGCGCGTAAAATGAGACGTTTTTACGGTGGTGAAGTAGATGGGGTTTCTAGACAATTGGCAAGGTATATACATAAAAATGTAAAAATATATATGCCAGAAATGAATCCGATGATGATTTATAGATTGGATAGATTTGGAAGAGGAGGTCATCACAGACCTTTTAATGATTTGGGTTTTGCAGGAATAAGAATTATGGAAGCACATGAGAATTATACACAACAGCATCAAGATATTAGAATTGAAAATGGAATTAATTATGGTGATACTTTTGAACATGTAAATTTTGGGTACGCTAAAAAGTTAACTGCCGTTAATGCTATTAATTTGGCAAGTTTAGCGTGGGCATTAGAAGCGCCAAAAGAGGTTTTTATTGGCGGAATTGTAGAGGCAAATGCTAGGTTAAAGTGGAGTAAGGTTGAAGGGGCAAAAGGGTATAAGATTTATTGGCGTAATACCACATCGCCGACTTGGGACCATTCTAGATATGTAGAAGCAACCCAATTTATATTAGATGGAATTGTGATAGATAACTTCTTTTTTGGTGTGTCTTCCGTCGGTAAAAATGGCCACGAAAGCGTGGTTGTTTTTCCAAATAAAATTTGGAAAAAATAGTATATTTATTGTTTCTATCGACTAAAAATAAAGAGACCTAAAGAAAAAACCGAATTATAGAAATAATTCGGTTTTTTGCCACTAATATTAAATTTCATGGAAATAGGTAAGCAATTATAGTCCACTTATAAAACTACCATAAGGGTCTTTAAACTGCGTTCCTTCAGCAAAGCGATATTTGCTTAATTTTTTAAATTCAACTAAACCCCACAATATAAATTCTTTCATGAAATAAGTATCTGCTTCATTCATGTTTGGCTGTTGTTCTTTTATAAATTGATCTAAAGGTTTTACTTTATTTAATTCTGCTTTGTACTGCTCTTCAGTATGATCATCTAGTAATTCAAAATCTTCTTCGGTATTAAAGAACCAAGAAATAATATCATCATAAGGTGTTTCTTCGCCTTGTTTTTCTAATTTTTTAATTTCAGGAAAATAAATTGGAAACAATGTTGTTACTGCTTTTTTAATTAGACCGTCAGCAACCACATGAGCACCTTCTTGTTCTCCTTCATAAACTAATTCGACCTTACCAGTGATGGCCGGAATAATTCCGTCAAAATCGCTTAAGCGAATGGTTGTTTTTTCATCTCCAGATAATAATGCTCTTCTTTCTGCTGTGCTTAATAAATTTTCAAATGCAGAAATACTTAAACGTGCACTAACGCCACTTTTAGCATCTATATATTCACTATCTCTGGCTTCGAATACTATTTGCTCTAATAAATCTCTTGATAGCTCTGGTACATCTATAAATTCTTTCTGAGCACTTGCTTTTTTTGTTTCTTGCTGTGTAATTGTTTTTGCAGTTTCTATGTCTTCTGGATAGTGCGTTAAGATTTGCGAACCAATTCTATCTTTTAGAGGGGTAACAATACTTCCTCTATTGGTGTAATCTTCAGGATTTGCAGTAAAAATAAACTGCATGTCTAAATTTAGACGCATTTTAAATCCTCTTATTTGAATATCACCTTCTTGTAAAATATTAAATAATGCCACCTGAATTCTGGCTTGCAAGTCTGGTAATTCATTAATGACAAAAATACATCTGTTAGCTCTTGGGATCATCCCATAATGAATCACCCTATCATCTGCATAACTTAACTTTAAGTTTGCTGCTTTTATAGGGTCAACATCACCAATAATATCTGCAACAGTAACATCTGGCGTTGCTAGTTTTTCTGCAAAACGCTCGTCCCTGTGCATCCAGAAAATAGGTGTATTATCTCCTTTTTCTTTGATCGTTTCAATCGCAAATCTTGAAATCGGGTGCAATGGATCATCATTAATTTCAGAACCTTCTACAACTGGAATATATTCATCTAATAAATTGACCATCAATCTTGCCAAACGCGTTTTTGCTTGTCCTCGTAAACCTAATAAATTAATATTGTGCTTGCTTAAAATTGCTCTTTCTAATTCTGGAATTACGGTATTTTCATAACCATGAACTCCTTTAAAAACAGTTTCTTTACTCATTATTTTACTAATAAGATTTTCTCGTAACTCGTCTTTAATAGATCTCGATGTATATCCAGATTTTACTAATTGTCCTAATGTTTTTAACTTACTTATATTCATATTTTATTTTATATAAAACAAACTTTGCAACTTCTTTATTTTGCAATTTTGTAACTTATTGTTATCCTTTAATTCTTTTCTTTCTATTCGTTTCGTAATCTTCAAAAATCATTTCCCCCAAACCTTTTAAACCTGTATAAAATGCTTTTCCTTGGTTTGCTTTTGTGAATGCCCTAATAAATTGCATTAAATAGGGGTCTTGAGCAATCATAAAAGTGGTAATTGGAATGTGTAGTTTTCTTGCCTGCTGTGCCATTGCATAACATTTATTTACAATGTGTTCGTCTAAACCATTACTATTCTTATAATATTGGCCATCTGGTAAGCGCAAGCAACTTGGTTTCCCATCGGTAATCATAAAAATTTGTTTGTTGGTATTTCTCTTTCTTCGCAGTAAATCCATCGCTAAATTTAAACCGGCAACTGTATTTGTGTGATATGGCCCTACTTGTAAATACGGTAAATCTTTAATTTTAATAGACCAAGCGTCGTTACCAAAGACAATAATATCTAGCGTATCTTTTGGATACCGAGTTGTAATTAATTCCGCTAAAGCCATTGCTACTTTTTTGGCAGGTGTAATCCTATCCTCTCCGTACAGTATCATAGAATGGCTAATGTCTATCATTAAGACAGTACTCATTTGGCTTTTGTGAAGTGTTTCTTCCACGACCAAATCATTTTCTGTTAGATTAAAATTATCTAGGCCATTATTAATTTGAGCATTCTTGATACTCTCTGTTATGGATACTTTATCTAAAGAGTCACCAAATTGATACGCTCTCAAGTCGCCTGTATGTTCGTCTCCTATTCCTGGAGATTTACTTTTATGATTTCCGGCACCACTTCTTTTAATTTTTCCAAAAATATGATTTAACGCTTGCTGTCTTATTGCGCGTTCTGTTTTCGGGGTAATTTTTGTACCACTTGTTCCATCTACTTTTACTTCCTCTTTTATATATCCTTTCTTTTTTAAATCCTCTACAAAATCATCAATAGTATAATTTTCGTCCGTCAAACTATATTCTACGTCTAAAGAACGCATCCAATCTATTGCTTCGTCAAAATCTCCTGAAGTATGTGTAATCAGTTCCTTGAAAATTTCAAATAGTTTTTCAAAAGGAGATTGATTTTCTGCTTCGTATGTTTTAAAGACAAAACCTTTTCTTTTTTTATTATTTTTCATTACTATAAAAATACGGCTTTATTAATAGCTTAAAAAAAGATTTACATAGCTTTAATAAATAGGTCAATTGTAAATTGTTATACTCCATATTCATTCAATTTTCAAGTATTTAAAAGTATGTTCTTACAGATTTGTTTTTTTAATGAGAGAATTGTAAAAACGAAATTTAAAATAATAAAATAAATATTATTTATACAAACTATAATCTTTTGAATAGTGCTTTTTTTATCTTTACCGTATGGCAAAAATATTAATTACTGGTGGAACAGGTTTGGTAGGTAGAAGATTAACAGCATTGCTGAATGAAAAAAATCATGAGGTTAGAATTTTAAGTAGAAATCCCAAAAATATAAATGAATTTAAATGGGATTTTTCTAAAGGTTATTTAGATGATAAGGCCATAGAAAACATCGATTATATTATCCATTTGGCAGGGGCAGGAATTGCAGATAAACGTTGGACAAAGGAAAGAAAAGAAGTTATTTTAAATAGTAGGGTGGCAACCGCTAATCTAATATTTGACAAAATTAAAGTGCAAAATATTCCTTTAAAAGGATTTATTTCTGCATCTGGTAGTAATTACTATGGTGCACAAACTACCACCAAAGTTTTTAAGGAATCAGATGCTGTAGGTACGGATTTTTTAGGGCAAGTTTGTCGAAAATGGGAGGCAGCAGCCAATCAGTTTAAAGCGCTAAAAATTCCTGTAACTATTTTAAGAACTGGCGTTGTCTTATCTAAAACAGGAGGTGCTTTAGAGAAAATGAAAACACCCATTATTTCCCCTTTAGGTTCAGGAAATCAGTATATGGCTTGGATTCATATAGATGATTTATGTAACCTTTATATAAAGGCAGTTGAAGAAGATTTTGAAGGGGTTTACAACACGGTTTCTCCAGAGTTTCATACCAGTAAGACTTTTTCAAAAACATTAGCTAAAGCTATTAAAAGACCTTATTTGCCAATAGCAGTTCCTGGTTTTTTATTAAAATTAGTTTTTGGAGAATTAGCAATTATCCTTTTACATGGTAGCAGGTTGTCTTCAGAAAAAATAGTAAAAAAAGGGTTTATATTTAAATATCAAGAGCTGGCAGCAGCTTTAAAAAACTTGTAAACTAAAAAAGTGATAAACGATATTAGTTTATCACTTTTTAGTTTATATAGAACATTTTTTTTATACAAAGGACAAATTAAAATTTTGTAGAAATATTTAAAGCAACATCGCTCCA
>FUWD013429777.1_pt2 | contig 117089 bp, 186 predicted proteins | sample 1063281 | NCBI WGS metagenome assembly FUWD01 (sample SAMEA79048168, study PRJEB19326) | metagenome | biome: marine | reverse complement strand
ATTCATTTTAAAAATAGTATCTAAATATCTATTTTTTGGAGCATCATCTGGTCTACCATAATAAATTTTATCAGATTTTATGAATTGTCCAAATTCTATATTTGTAGTAAAGCCAGGTAATTTAACTAAATCCCTAGGTATCCAGAATAATAATTTATCACAAGATTTTATATATTTTTGTTCCCACTCAATTTGTTCTAAATAAGAATGTTTAAATTCACCCTTTGGTAAAGGTATGAATATTATACCATCGAATCCAGATTGATCAAAAATCCTGATTGCTTTTTTTCGCCAATTATAATCTGTATTATTTCTTGGTGAGGGACCAGCTAAGAATATTGTTTCTTTTCCGTCTATGTTTATTTCTGAATTATTATCACTATATACTATTTCCATAATTTAATATTATTTTTTAAATATTCATTATAACCATCACTTTTTATTTTCCAATAGTTATGAATTTATCCCCACCACTTAAATAAACGTTCTTCATATCCCTTATATGTTTTCCATTATGTGATATACTAATATCAACACCATTCTCATTATAACCATTCACATCGGTTACGTCAAATAATGATCCGGTATCACTTTTTTTGACTTGAATTAAATCTTCATTATATAATTCTTTTATATTACAATTTATATCCAAATGCGGTAATCTATTACCATTAATACTTATTTCTATTTTATACATAATTTATTTTTCTTTTTATATAAATAAAATATTGGTTTGTTCTAAATACTAATAAATAGCTAACATCAATTAGTTTAACATCAAATAAAAATATAACTACATTTTTGTCTTTTTCTACACAAATATTTTTTATCAATTAACTTTTTAATCATCACTTTCAATTCTTTTATTTCTTATATAAATTCTTTCCAAAAGTCTTTTTTAAAGCTTCTAAACATCTTATAGTCTACTTGAAAATTAGACCATTTAGTAGATTTTATAATTTCCTTAAATTCATCAGTTTCTATTGCGGTTTTAATATTTTCTGCTTCTTCTAGTGAATCAACACCAATACCAAAAGCATTATTCATAATACCATATTCTCCATCTATATCAATCATTGGGTATAAATGTCTACCTAATCCCAAAATTACTTTACTGACACCAAAGTGCCCTTTGTTTTCTGATGAATATCTATATGAGCAACTATAATCTTTATACATACCATAAACACAAGGTAGATTGTTATTTTCACTTTTCTCAGGCGACATCCAATCTCTTCTTCCATCATATATAGAAGAGTTATATATAACATCACAAACATTTTTATATGATATAATACTTTTTATAATATCGAAATTATAATTTGGTATAAATTCCCATTCTTTGATATTTATATTATTTTTTTCACCAAGCTCATCAATTATTATTGTGTTTCCAACATATTCGGACTTTTGTAAGCAATAAAAATCATACCTAGTATTGGCATTAAATGTTTTTAGACCATCACTATCTGAGTGTATCTCTAAGAATCTTAAATTGTATTTTTTAAAAATTGTTAAAATTTTGTGTTCTGATTTTCTCCATTTTGATGGATGAACAAATATCAAATATCCGAATTTATTTATATTAGATATTGATTTTATAACAAATTTGTCCCACAAATCTCTAGCCCCATTACCACCAGCTCCTGTATTGAAAGGTGGGTTCCCAACCACAATATTTACCTTATCCAACTCCCATACCTCTTTCATATGTCTATCAAATCCTTCTTCCAAAAATGAGCCAGTATAGATGTTCAATAAATATTCATCAAATGGATCTAATAAGAACATATAAAGGAACATATTCTTAGGTTGAATCTCACAAACATAAATCATATTTTCTACAATATGTTTATATCTTTTTTCTTCATCTGGTTCCCAATCTTTTAAACCAATCATTAACTTATAAACAACCATCAATGGGTATGTACCAGTTCCGTTTGCTGGATCTAACCATTTTAAATCTGGGTTAGACCAAACTTCTTTTGGTAGAGTAGCTAACATTTCTTTAACTAATTCAAGTGGTGTCATTACTTCACCAAACTTTTTCTTTTCTACTTCACCAACTTTAACATACTCACGTAACATTAGGATAACCTTTTTAAGATGTTCCATTTTTGTCAATTTCTTAGACATTACCTCTTTTCTTATATTCATGAATAGATTTCTATCTTTATCCAAGAAAGCCAGTATGGCAGTTCTTTTATCAGATATTGGTAAATTCTTTATCTTCTCTTGAATATCTTTACTAAGTTCATCAATCATTAATTGATCAATAACTTCTTCAAATAGATTCTTATTTTTTGTTTCTTTATATTCCTCATAATGATCAACTGAGTATGTAATTCCTGTCATAATCTATATATTATTTATCTAATTTTAATCCATTTTTTTCAAAAATTTCACTAAGCATATCCATCGTTAAGAATCCATTATCTTTTAAAGTTTTTTTGATATTATCCGACATATAATTATTTAGAACATATTTTGCTGGCCCATCACTAACTTTTCTAAATATATCTCTACTTTTTCTACTTTGAGATACCGGACTATCAATACAATCTACTAAAATTATTGTATTTAATGATGCTCTTGGTGTACTACCTGATGTTTCTACTAATTCCCTCTTAGATATCTCTTCCCATATTTCTTGACTTGACATAGGCATATTATTAAACTCATTTAGTATAAATTTAGCACCCTCAATAAATGTCATTTTTTTACTAGTTCCCATCTTTATTTGTTGTTATTTACAAACCATTCATCAAATAGCTCTGATTCTGATAGACTTTGTATCCTTTCCCTCTCCACTAAATCCAAATCTTCTTTATCTAAAATCTCAATCTCATTACAGATTTCTTCTATTAACTTTATATTCTTATCTTTTTTATCCTTTTTGTTTAAAGCATCAATATCCTCTTCTGGATCAGAATTAGCAAAATCATCACCAATACTTACTATAAAGTGTGGATCAAATTCCCAAGAATCTCTTAATTTTCTAACAACATCAGCTAATATTTTTTTATCAGATTTACTACTTGAATCCCAATAAGGGATAATAACTGCGCAATTTGGTTTAACCCATTCCCCATAATTATCTGTACTTATCTCACCTTTTCTAATTCTGTCTCTATCAATTCTATGAAGCCTGGTCGACCTTCCAATATTTTGTATAACTTTTGCTATCGAAGGCATTTTCACTTGTAAGAACATCACCCCTGTGATTCCTGGAACGTTTATTCCCTCACTAAATATATCATAATTTAATATAATAACTTTTCTATCATCCGGAATATTTTGAATATTATTCACAAATTCGTCTCTGTTACTTTCCCATTCTCCACTAATAACATGATTTGATACACCGGTGTCATTATAAGAAGCACCAGCACAAATAATAACATCACTTGGCATAATAGCACTTAACATTTCATACATAGACCACATATGAGGAACTGATTCACACCTAACTAATATTTTAGCTTCAATTTCATCAGGTGTTGATGATATAGATTTTAACCAATTTCTATGTGATTCAAAAGTTTCTTTAACAAATTTAGATTTATTCTCAATTGAATTATAATCTTTATCATCTATCATTTCTTTTGGGTGAGCAATATGAATAATTGGCTTAGCTATATAACCACTCTTAACGCATTTAACAAAAGGAATTTGGTAAATATCACCAAATATCTCTTTATTATTCATTAAGAATATATCATCACCTCCCTCAGATTCTAAAAGTTGTTCTTCTACATCCTTTGGAGTGGCAGTAAAGAAAAAGCTTTTCTTTGAATTGATTAATTGGTATGAATTTTTAAAATCAGCATCTTCTTTTTCTGATGCTAATATGTGTGCTTCATCTAAATAAATAATATCAATTTCTTGATCTTTTAATTTATCTAATGAATTATAAGTAGTTATGATTATTGTCTTAAACCCATTTTTATCATTCTTCTTAATTATTTTATTAACATCCCTTTTGCTTAATGTTGATTGAAAAATATCAGATTGTGTAATTTTATTTTTAATATCAAATTCAAAATTATATTCAAATAATTGATTATTGAATTTTTTAGCTAATTCATAATCATCACTTAATAATTTATTAATACTAAGAGCTTGTGAACCAACTGATAAAAACTTAATTTTATTTACTAGGTTTAAATCTACGTAAAAGTCTATCAAATCTCTTAGATGTTGATTATTTAAACTTAGTCTATGTGATGATATAACAAATTTACTATAATCGGTATTTACTACACTATTAAGTATATGAGCCATCATTACATATCCTTTCCCAACACCAGTAGGTACTCTGAATTGATACTTTGAATTCTCATTTAGTATATCAAACATTTCTTTTTGATCAACACTAAATGTTTTTATTAAATCTTTTATGGTCATTTTATTTTTTTATATAATTTATATAATTTATCTATTCCTTTATTCTTTATTGTGTTATCAACAATATCCTCGAATGTTTTCCAGAAGCCCTCATTGTTATCTATAATAGATGATATCATTTTTCCATTTATTACTCGTATTTTATTATCAAATACCTTGGACTCGCTATACCAATGTAATCCCTCACAATTTGTGAAAACTATCATTGCATCATTTCTTTTCCAATCAACATCATAGTTTATTATACTCTGATATCCAAATTGCTTTATATCTCTTTCTGTTAATTTGTATGTTGGGTTACCTCTATACTTAATTTGTATAGTACAAGGGAGTCCTTCTATATTTTTACCAAAGCCATCAACTCCATTATCATCCTCAGATGGAACCGGTTTATAATCAAAAACACCAACTCTGTTATCGGATTTAAATTGTAGAAAAAATACTTCAGCAAATATTTCAAATAAGTCACCTATGAATTTATACTTAGAAGATTTTTCTTCTCCTTCAATATCACTATTTAAGTAGCCATAATCATCAGCTAAATTGCTTATAGAATCTATTTCAGTTAATAAGTCTTCGAAATTTCTATTAGAAAACATCCTTTTGAATGATTCTCCATAATCCTTGTGTAATATTTTATTAAATGATTCATGTGTTATTTCCATATTTATAAAGATAGTTATTTTTATCCAATATACCTAAGTAAATTCATTAATAAGCTTTATATTTTCCTTTTTTATATTATTTAGTGTATAATAACCACCTTCTCTGAAATTAACATCCGAATATAATTTAGATACACCTGAGCCTTTTACTGAATAAACACAGAAGCCATTTTTATACCATTCGTTATCTCCATCTATTAATAGATTACCAAATTTAATAGATTTTTCTAAATCATCAGTAAGATATACTCTCTCTGGATGGTTTGATAATTTATTACCAGATTTTGGTGTCAACCCTGATTTTAGTATCTTATCTTTAAATTTTATTGGTGAAGCATGGTAAAGCATATCTGGTATTTCAACCTGGTGATCGTATTTTGCTTCTAATATAAAGGCTATTGGCCTGGTCTCTGTATTATAATCTTTTATCCATTCTTGTCCATTTATAGTTAATTTACCAATAAAATACCCAAGATTCGTTATTATTGGTAGATATTTTTCTAATTTTTGTGGTGGTTGGTTTTCTATATAAATTTCACCATCATCTTCTATTTCGATAACCAATTCAGTGAATCTTTTTTTTAATATGTTAATAGATTTATATATCGGGTGTGTTTGTATTAAACCCTCTACTATCGCTAGTTTTCCAAATTTCGTCCTTTTTAATATCTCATCATAGATATAATCATCCATTCCAGTTTCATCTATATTATCAATATATTCTTTATATTCTAATAAAAATTTAAGTGTGTTTCCCATGTTTTAATATTTCTTTTAATTTAATTTATTCTTTTTCATAATCATCTATTGAAATTTTTACATAATCCATATATTTTAATAATGTCTCAGAAAGTATTCTAATATCAGCTATATCAGCTTTGATAAAATCACTATCTAAATTCAAATTATTTATTTCTCTCTTTACATTATCGTAATTTTCACCAACCTCTTTTATTAATTTCTCACCATTAAGTATAGTTAATAAATTAATAATCCGCCTTTTTTCTAATAGTAATGATTGCCACTTTGAATTAGATTCATTTAGTTTACCTATTAAATATGATAAATACTTACCTTCATCCGAAGAAAAAAAATTAAATATATCTCTATCTGAATTAATCATTGTATGGTTCACAAATTTCCTTTGATATTCTTATATGATTTGCTGTATTAAAAATACTTTGAGATGATTTATATAAAGATTCTGCTAAATTTTCCCTACCAGATTCCAAATCTTTATTAGCATCTCTAATAAACTTATCACCTAACTTAATTAGAAAGTTTTCTAACTCTTCATAGTGTAAGTTTCCAATATCCTCAACTAATTGATCCATATTGCCATTATATTTTTCTATATTTTTCTTATGTATCATTTATGAAATCTATTAAAAGCCATCTGACTTATTTGTATCCACTCTGAATTGTCTCTAAATTCTTTTAAATTATAAGCCCCACAATAAGACATTGCTGTTCTTAAATAGTCTACGAAATTCTCAGTCCAACCAGATAGTGTATATTCTACTTTATTATATTTCGAAATTCCTTCACCGGTTTTAATATCTTTTTTGTTCCAAGCTATTTGAACTTCCTTTGTTGACATCCCTCTATAATATTTATAGACAATTCTACCATCATTAAATAACTTTTTAGCATTATCATCACTTATTGATGTATACATATTACCATCAATTTTAACACTACTTGTTCTTTGGTGAAGATTATTTGATTTTACATAAGAAGTTCCACAACTCTCAATAGTCTTATTTAAGATGCCTCCTAGCATAACGTAGTCAGCACCAAGGGCTAGAGCTTTTATTATGTCTGGGTAGCCTTTAAAGCCACCATCAGCTATAATTTTTGTTGGGTTTATATACATCTTACTTATTAAACCACACTCATATATAAGAGAAGCCATTGGGTAGTGAATGGCACCATTTGCGGAAGTAGTACAGGCACTGCCAGATCCCACACCCACTCTTATATAATCAACACCAATTTCACAATATTCTTTATATGTTTCTGGGTTAGCTATATTACCAACCATTAATTCTATTTTATCACCTAGTTCTTCTTTTATCCTTTTTGATAAATCATATAGCCTTTTCATATGACCATTAGCAATATCTATTAAGACCCTCTTTGGTAATTTACCTTCTTCTAGTAGTAATTCAACTTCGTCTAATCCATAAGAATAAAAATATGAATCATTTTTGACATCTTCATATTTTATATTTCTTGGTAGGCACATATTGAATTTATTTTTGGAAAAATAATCAATATTATCATTTGATAATACCATATCCATGGGTGCCGTAAATAGTGGTAAATTCTCACCCAAATATGGGTTAATTTCTGATCTTGATGATATATCACTAATACACCTAGGAACAAGTGATATGTCATTCCAGTCTAATTTTAATTCTTTGTTATTCATGTATTTAATTTTAATAAAAAATATATTTACCTTCTTCCTTTATACAATATAAAGAAATTGGATTTAATTGGATTTTCCCACTATCCTCATTTATCATAAATCTCATGGATCCCTCTATTATTTCGGAATTGGTTATTTTAACAGTAGCGCCATCTAAATCTTTAAATATAGAATAGTTTATATCATCCGACTCTTCTATTTCCATAGAATGTTTACCAGATATTTTTCCATTATTATTGCCTTTGAAATAGGCTTTCTCAATTATACTAAGCAATTGCTTATTATTTGAGATTTCAACTTTGATTTCATTCTTAATCATATTTCTAAATTGTTTATTATTTTATATTAAAATATCATTAAAGTTTATATATAGTCTATGAAATATATTAAACTATTCGAAAATTTTGATAAAAACTATGATGATATATTAAAAGAAGTTGATAGATTCTATACAGATATAAATAGGAGCAAAGAAGAAGTTGATTATTATTTATCAGAAATAAATAATCTACAAAAAGAAGGTGGTAAGATTTATAGATTAGTTTTTTTATATTCTCCTGATAAAATAGATTTATCCGATTTAGGAAAACATTGGTGTATTGATAGGGATTCTATAAGTAATTTTTTCAACACACTAAGGGACGGTTCTAATGAGTATGATAGTTTTGATGATGAATTTAAAGATTATGATTCAGAAGATAAAAAACTACCATATATTATAACAGCCAATATACCACCAAATTTCATAGACATGGATTATTCTATTTCTCAATTTAAGGCTCTACCAAATGAATTGGAAGTAAATTTAATAGGGAACCCAAAAGACTATTTAATAGAAGAATATAACTAATTACCATCTACCCATTTCTAATAGCTTATCCCTTGGCATTGAGTCTATTCCTCTAAGAACCCAATTATTCCAATTATCTCTAAGTCCATTTGAATCATAGCCTGTAAAATCAAAATTATTTCTTTTTCCATAAGACATAACAGATTCGTAATTTATTGAGAAATGATCGTATTCATTTTTACCACAACCACAAGCAGTTGATACTCCATTATTAAATGCCCAAACAAGTGGTTTTAAATTACAATTAGGACATCTTAGCCAATCTTCTGGTTTATCAGGAATTTTATATGCTGATATACATTTATATTTCCCTTCTATTATATCTAACTTTATATCTCTTTCTAATTCAGTATTCATATAAAAATGTTTTCTAATCCAGATTTTGGCTTTTTATCTAAATTGTTTACTAATTTAACAAGTATGTCTCCGTGACAAGATTGATTCGGATTACACCAACAACCTAATACTTTCCCCTTTAACTCATGTAGGTCTTCCAATAAGTACTGACCTTCACCATTTAATAACCAACCTTTATGACTATCAATGGATTCTTTTCTAGTTTTAACTATAAATTTAGCTTTTGAGTTTATTTTCGTACTGAATGGTGACCCCCATTTAGAACTTCTATCAATTAGAATATCATATGGTTCTTTTTTGTGATGCACTCTTCTACAATTCATATTATGAATACAAATATAAGGATAAAAAGTTTATTTTTTTTCACAAACAACCTCTAGCCAAATAGATTCGTTATTATATAATTCACCAGATTTTCTTTCAGAAGAAATAATATTAAAGTTTTTATTAACTAATTTTTCCCAAAATTCCTTGTCTAATATTATCTTATGATTTGATAGATTATCATTTTTTAGTTTAACTGTAAATATAAAATATCTATTAGTTACTCTTGATATTTCGCCAAAAATATAATTCAATTCATCTGGGCTAAAATAATGAAGTCCTAATCTTGAATAAATTAAATCAAACTCTAAATCTTTATATGGCAAACCATCTCTTGTATCTAGTTTAATACAACCACCTATCTTTGAATTAATATTATCTATATAATCTTCGTTAAACTCAGTAGTACTAACTTTATATCCAAGTTTATCTAACTCAATAGCATCAGCACCATTTCCACAAGAAATTTCCAATATTTTACTACCTTTATCTATTATTGATTTTATTTTATTAATTAATACAAAATCAGAATTATCAGATAAGTCCAATTTAGTGTGTTTAAGTTTGTGGTTGTTTCTATCATAATATAAAGATAAGGAGAATTTACTAAAAATTAAAATATTTTAGTATTCTTTTGAATTAATATATAAGTATATGAAATATTTGAATAATATAAATAAATTTTTAGAATCGAATTCAAATGATATGTTGTGTGATATAGAGGATATATTATTAGAAGCAATAGAGTCGGATACTAAACCACTTGATATATTTTGTACTGAGACGAGCCGCATATCCGGTAAAATAATTAGGGTTGTTGTGTTTTTTGATGAAATCAATTTACATAGAGAAGATAGAGGACTTGGTTATTCTTTTAAATTAAATGATATTATAATCGAATCCATAAAGAGATTGATAGAATATTTGAATATAAATAAATGTAATTTTACCATTTATAATGAGAGAATAATACAACTGGGTCGTTCCGAAAAGCATGAATTTACTGAGTTAGAAATAGATGGTTGGTATAATTTAGAGCTATTTGAGGATGAATCTTTGATCATAGATATTAACTATAAATAAAAATATGAAATATTTAAAGAAAATAAAAAAATTTTTAGAATCAAATTCAGAAGATGAGGACATCGAGGATATTAAGGATATAATGCTGGAGGCTATACATTCTGATACTACTCCATTAGAAATGCCTGAGCTTAGTGGAACTTTTGAAAGAGAATCTATTTTTGGAATGGTTTGTATTAAAACTAATGGTGAGGAAACTTTAGTTGGTGAGTCGATGATTAGATTAGATAAAGAGTGGTATCGAAACGAAAAGCTGAATAATCTGGGAATATAATAAAAACCAGGTGTATATTGTCTAGTATAAGTTATATGATAAATGAAATATTAGATCCCGAAACAAGAGTCATATTTATTCACCACAAAAAAGTATACGTTGATTATAGTAAATCACCAAAATACATAGAGGAAGAAATTTGTGGTATTGTCAAAGAAGATATTGATAGCGGAATAGTATCTATTTTAGTAGAGGGACACATGAAGCACTTTATAAGAAGGGAATTAGTAAGAGTAGATGTTGAATGGTATCGTAATAATAAAATAGATGAAATATTAGATAATGAGTTTAAGTATAAGACAAAAAATGAGTAAAATTGGTGTAGAAATAGGAACAAGAGTTTTTGTGAAATTACCCAATAAGAAACCATCAAGTAGGGGAAAGGTAAAAAGAATAAGTGATTATTCTGTTGATATAGAAGTCGGACTTAGACACTCAGTTGGAGTGCATTCAGAATATATAGATTATATTCAAATCGATAAAGAATGGCATAGAGAAAATAACCTAAATGATTTGGTATGAAAGATTAGATTAAGAATGTATTTTCCTTTCTTTGTTTTTTCCTAATTTTAATAGAAGATTCCCTATTTAGATACTTACAACTGTTTATATAATGATCTACTTGATTATCTATATATAAGTCCACATGTCTATGTTCTTCTGAATTTAACCCACCTTCTAGAAAATTTATATTGGCTTTTATACGCTCACTCTTTAAAAAATATAATGCTTCTTCAATCGGTTTTTTAAGCATTTCTTTTTTATACATCCTACTTGATATACTAACTGTTATTTTATATACTTTGTCAACATTTATCATAAACCATATGACTCTACGAACCAGTAGCGAAGCCATTTTGTTCTCGAAAATTTTATAACCCAATATGTGTTTCATTTCTTATATATTATTTTATAAACATCTAGATTTAATATATAATATTAACCGGGAGGCTTCGAGCCTCACTTCTTTAGGACCGGTATAGTTATGTCCCTAACCGGGCAGGTTATAGAAAGCCAGGAACTCGCTACTCCTGGTTTTCGTTTTTCTAGGAGGAAGTAATTATTAGATATATAATTAAAATTAAAATAATTATATGGTAAATAAAATCGGGTACGAGATGGATGGAATATTAGAATCTATGGATAAATCTAGTTTAACAGAAGAGCAGATATTAGAAGTTAAAAGCAAGATGAAAGAGATGGATAAAAAATTAAAGGAGATGAACAAACCAAAAACCATTACAATATCTTCCTATGATCATAAAAAAATAAAAAAATATTGCTCCTCGTTGAATCTAAACATAGGTGATTGGGTAACAAGTATTTTGTTAGAAAAAATAGAAGACGATAATTGTATTATAAGAGACAAATTCGATGATGAGGATTATGTAGAACACTTAGAAAGAAAATCTAATGAGTTAATACAAAAATATAAATACAAAAAGAGGGATGTGATGTTTAAAACTAATAAAATTCTTGTAAATAAGAATTTTGAATTTGTAGGTTATTCATCCTTAGATGCTAATCCTATATATGGTTGTGATAATTCTTTGAATTTTAAATTATTACTTGATGAAAATTCTATTGAATATAAATCAGTAAGTAAAAGTGAAATAGGCAATGGTATCTATTATAACCTAGATTTAGAGGTGGAGATACTAAATTAATTTAGATTTTTGGTATTTTTCTTCTCTTGGAATTACATCATTAACTAATATTTCATTAGCTCTTTTCATTTGTTCCTTTACTGATATGCCTGTTATTATATACACTATTCTATTTCTCCGCTTTTTTTCATAGTTTCGATCATTTGCTTAACTGTTGCTTCCGACATTTCTTTCCAATCCATTTCCCTAGATATATCTTTTGGATCAGTCATACCATCTTCATATAATTCTTTGGCAAATTCCATATCACTTAATGTGAAATTCTAATTTTATAACCATTCCTTCTAATATCATCTACATCTATCGATCCGTCTGAATTTATTGTATAATTTCTTATTCCATATCTTTCGCAAATAAACTCTATATTAGATTTAAATGAAGGATCACTTACTAAGTAATTATCAAATAATTTTAGGTAATTCATTATTTATATATTAAATTTTAAAAAGATAATAACTTTACTAAGTAATAGTCCAAGTATTTTATAATTTCCTCTTCTGTGCTTCTAGCGTAATATCCATTTTTGTCTGGTTCTCCTCTTGGTATATGTTCGTATGTTTGTAAATAGTGATACTTAGAACATTCATCCAAAACTTTTATATTCCCAACAATAAAAGTCTCATTATTAGCATATACACTTATATGACCATTTTTATTTTTTAGTTGCCAATCACCCTGTATGCCCAAGTGTCCATTTTTCTTCCTTTTTGTTTCTATTTTACCATTTGGTATTAAATTAGAATTCAAATAATCTAATAATATTGATTGGATTTGTGTGTTATCTATCCTGCTTATGTTCTCTTTATAATCCATTGTTTTTATTTTATTGGAAATTTTAAAATTGTTCTAGCTTTAATTCAAACTTTATCTTACCACAATCAAATATTTTATTGATATTCAAATCTTTCTCTGATATTCCTGTTTTGGATTTTCTATAATTTGATTTGTGTTTTCTCTTATCACCAACAACATATTTATAATCAGGTCTAGACTCATTTATGTTATTGAACCCTAGTTTATAATATAATCCACCAATAGACCAATCTTTATCTGCATAGCTTATTATTCTTTTTGGTTTATATTTTTTTATAAAATAACTCAATAACTTAGATGCGCCACCAACAACATTAGTATTTAATAAATTACAGAACCTAGATAAGTTATATTCACCATCACCCATTTTATTCCTACCCTCAAATCTATCAAAGCTCATAATTGATACTAATTTATTATCATGATATAGACCAATTCTAATACAAGACCTGTCTTTGCCAATTAAATGATTTTCATTTAAAAAATCCTTAGAATTATCAACCAATCTTATATCGCACTTTCTAGCATAGATGCAATTTGATTTACCAATCATATTTAGTATTTGTGATTTTATTATTTCTTTCTTATATGACCAATCATCCTCCCATATATGAAATATTCGAATATTTTTTTCTTTAAAGTGGTTAGTTTTATTTAAATGATAATTATTATCTTTAAATATATTAGAATGCCAATAAAGACCATTGAATTCAAATCCAATTTTTAATTCCGGTAAATAAATATCTATTTCCAGTTCATCTCTATATCCCTTTATGATATCACTACTATAATTTGATTTTATAAAATCAAATAATTCTCGTTCTTTTATACTATCTTGTTCACTAATAGGATAACAAGTTGTACATAATGTAATGTTAGATCTATTTCTATGATAATAGTTGTCATATTTTATTTCATAATCATGACCATTCTCACAATTAAATAAATATAAAGATTCGCCAATATATTTTATATAGTTTTTATCTTTTTTTATAGATGTAAAATTTTTACTAAATTCTGATTTTTGATAATTATTGGTTCCATATCTTTCAATACAAGTTTTATTTTTTTTATCTATTATTTTTTTGGATTTTAATGGGTGATCAACTCCATACTTATCTATCAATTTATCTTTTATTTTCTCTTTTATTTCTTCACTCTGAAAAGGATTTTCAACACCAAAGTTTTTATATGTTGTTTTTTTCTTTTTTATTTTTACTTCTTTCAGTTTAGAGATATTATCAACTCCATATCTAGATATCAATGTTTTTTCTATCTTTTTGTTTATTTCGTCATAATCTAAATTCTTTTTAGATTCTTTGATTTTATTTTTTACAGATTCTAGTTTTGATGTGTTATCAACTCCATATTTTTTAATATTATTTTTCTTATAATTTTTTACCTTTTCTTTTATTATATCTTTATTATTATTTGAGCATCTTCTAGAACAAAAATCCCTATAGCCCCTATTATAGGAAAGAAATTTAGTAACACCACCACAAGAAAGGCAGATGTTTCTTTTATTTTCTAATAAAAAAACCCTCTCTGATATAGAATCACCTTCTTTTTTAGATAAAAAATTGTATAAACTTGGTAAGTTATTTGATACCCACTTTTCTTTAACAGAATTAGCTTTTGATTTTTCTAAAAAAATATTGAGCTCTTTTTTAATTATATCCATTATCTATATATAATCTAATCCATCGGCTCCTACAAAAAAAGTTAGATTTCATTAAACAAATTTGATACTTTTTAATATATAAATAAATAAATAAATTAAATGAAAGAAGATATATTAGTAGAAGATCCCGGAAGATTCGTTATATTCCCACTTAAACACAGTGATATATGGGAAATGTATAAACAAGCAGAGCACTCTTTTTGGACTGCGGAGGAAATTGATTTAGCAGAAGATTTAGTAGATTGGGAAGATAGATTAAACGATGATGAAAGATATTATATCAAAAATATCTTAGCATTTTTTGCGGCAAGTGATGGAATAGTAAACGAGAATTTGGCTGAGAATTTTTTAACTGAAGTGCAATACGCAGAAGCTAAGTTTTTTTATGGTTTTCAAATAGCAATGGAAAATGTTCACTCAGAAACATATTCATTATTAATTGATACTTATATAAAGGATGATGCTGAGAAAAATAGATTATTCAATGCTATTGATACTGTTCCTTCTGTAAAGAATAAAGCAGACTGGGCATTAAAATGGATAGAATCTGATTCTTTCGCTGAGAGATTAATCGCATTTGCGGCAGTTGAGGGTATATTCTTCTCTGGTTCATTTTGTGCTATATTTTGGTTGAAGAAAAGAGGACTTATGCCTGGATTAACATTCTCAAACGAGTTAATTTCCAGAGATGAAGGGCTACATTGTCAGTTTGCTACACTTTTACATAATAACTATGTTAAAGATAAAGTATCTGAGGATAGAATCCAGAAAATCATAATTGAAGCAGTTGATATTGAAAAAGAATTTATAACTAGTTCACTACCGGTTTCATTAATTGGGATGAACGATAATCTAATGGCTCAATATATTGAGTATGTTGCTGATTATTGGTTAGTAGAATTGGGGTGCTCAAGAGTTTATAATTCTGAAAATCCATTTGATTTTATGGATATGATATCATTACAAGGTAAGACCAATTTCTTTGAAAAAAGAGTTGCTGAATACCAGAAAGTTTCTGATAAAAATATCGATTGGAACAACCATGATGAAGATTTCTAAATCTATCTTTCTACTAAAAAAGCCTCTCAGAAATGTGAGGCTTTTTTTATTTACAATTTAATATATAATATTAATGAAATATTTAATAAGTTTTAATGAATCAAATAAGGAAGATGTTATTTTAGATTTAAGGGATATTTGTCTAGAGATAGAGGATAGTGGATTCTCATTTAAATTATCAGACATCGAAGAAGAACATAAGATAGAATTTATACTATTTAGAAAAGATAATAAAAGGTTTGAATTTGGCGGCGGTGAAGTTTTTGAAGTTGTTAATAGAATATACCAATATATGAGAGAATTAAAATGGTATTCTTACTTATATTATAATCTTGGTGGTGGAATAGAGAAGAAATTTTATATGAGACCAGATGGTAGAATAAGAAACCAAGATCTTGCTTGGGTTGATGAAAATTGGCCTTCTGTTAGAAGTGTTTCTTTTATTTGGTATAAAGTAAAAGGTTTAGAAAAATTTAACGAATATTCAGAATTCAAAGAAAGACCTTCCGAATCTAGAACAAAGGGGTTATCAGAAGAAGAGTTTGTTGGCGTTTTTAAAGAAAATTGTAAGAATTTTTCTTTCGAAAATGATCAATTATATAGATCATTAGATAGAAAATTTGGAGAGTATGGTTTATTCTTTGAAGAGAAAAGAAAAAGAACAATAGGTAATTATAACTACAATAGTTTTTTTGAGGATGATGAAGATTACCTAGTTAAAAGATCAAGTAGTTTAATAGGATCAACATCCAAAACAGGATCAGAATTTTTTTCAAGTTCTAGCGGTAGACAAAATTCATTTTTAGTAATTCCATTCGATGATTCTAATATTGTTTTTGCTCCAGCCTCCGACATGGCTCTACTTGATAGAAGTGGATTAGATTCATATAATGATGATATGTTTATTATGGAACCCTATACTAATGGGTTTAGAGTACCAAAAGAAAGTCTTAAAAAAATAATAAGTAATATAGAAGTTGGAAGGAATTCAGATTTAATTTCATATGCAGAAAATAAATATGGTTTTGAGTTTTTTACAAATTCAAATTGTTTATTATTGGATTGTGATAAAATAGATTGGTTAAAATCCAAAATTAATATATAACTAATGAAGAATATTAAAAGATTCAATGAATCTCTACCCAGGCAAAGAACAGTTGATCAATTAAAGTCACTTAGAAAACTAACAAAAGGAATTGATATAGGAGATAGAATAGATAATATGTCTGGTCAAGGAAATATACATTATTCCGGAAATGCTGTTGATAGGGGAGTTGAATCATATGAAGATTTTGAGAAAAAGAATAAAAGTTTTATTCCTTCTTGGAACCTAAAACACCTAATTAGTCCATTCAAGAAGAAAAATAAGAAATGAATCACTTATTAAAATTTAATGAGAACAAAGGACTAACTGAGGATGATATTTTAACCTTCTTCGCACACTCAATAGATATGTGCAAAAGTGAAATTTAGATAGTATATTTTAACCCTGATGAAGAAATGAGTTGGGCTCATAACTACTTTGGAAATAATTTACCAGGAAGTGACGAGAGAAGATGTGTTCCTGGATTTTGTTTATCACTTACTAATGATTTTTATGATAAGACCTTAAATAAATTCTATTTTATATTAAAGGATTTCCAAGATAATAGATTTTTTACTTTCTCTATAATGTAATTGCCGTTTATCAAAACTTTCTTCTTACTTTCTTCATAATCCATAAATATTTTTTTATCTTTTATGCTATCTCTTAATATCTCTTCTGATATTGGATCTTCGATATATTTAACTATTGCTCTTTTCAAAGGTCTTGCACCAAGTTCAGAATCATACCCATTCTCAATAATTACATTCTTTAGGCCATCAGAAACTTCAAGTGAGTAACCCATATCAGAAAGCTTCTTTTTAAGTTTTCTAAGCTCAATATCAATTATCTTAAAGATGTTATCTTTTGATAATGATGCAAATACTATGATATCATCAATTCTATTTATAAACTCAGGAGATAATTTATTTTTTAATTCCCTCTTTATTACTTCTTTTGTTTTTTCCTCTTGTATAGAATTCTTTTTTTCATCACTTCCGAATCCAACAGGAGTCCTTCTTGAAGCGGATGCCATTTTAGCACCTATATTAGATGTCATTATAATTATAGTATTCTTAAAATCTACTTTTCTTCCTTGACCATCAGTTAAATGACCATCATCAAATACTTGTAAAAGAACATTTAATACATCTGGGTGAGCTTTTTCTAACTCATCTAATAGAATTATTGAATATGGTTTTCTTCTAACTTTCTCAGTTAATTGTCCACCATCATTATGTCCAACATATCCTGGAGGCGATCCAATAAGCCTAGCTACATTGTGTTTTTCGCCATACTCAGACATATCAACTCTTATCATATTGGATTCAGACCCAAATATATTTTTAGCTAATGTTTTTACAAGGTGTGTTTTACCAACTCCGGTTGATCCTAGAAATAAAAATACACCACTTGGTCTTTTCGGATCCTTTAAACCGGCCGCATTTCTTCTTAATATCTTACTAACACTAGAAACGGCTTCATCTTGTCCAATAACATCTATTTTTAATGTTTTATTTAAGTCAAGATATTTCTTTGCTGTATCTTGATCTGATTTTAATTCGGGTATATCTAATTTTCTTGACATAACCAATTCAACATCCTTTTTACTGACTGTGATTATTGCCTCCTTTTCTACCAAAACTTCTAATTGTTTTTGTATCTCCAATTCACGCACTCTTAATATACCAGCTTCCTCAAATTTTTGACTTTTTAGTAGTGCATTTTTTTTCTCACCTATTTTGTGTAATTCGGTTTCTAGTTTTTTTAACTCAGGTGATTTTGTTCTATGAACTCTTTTTCTAGCACCGACCTCATCTAATATATCAATTGCTTTATCTGGGAAAAATCTATCAGTGATATATCTACCCGATAACTTCACACAGGCTATAACAGCATCATCTGTATACTCAACACCATGATATTTACCATAATTGGTTCTTAGTCTATTAAGTATCTCAATAGTCTCTGCTTGTGATGGCTCACTTATCATTACTTTTTGAAATCTTCTATCAAGAGCTCCATCCTTTTCTATTATCTTATATTCTTTCAATGTTGTTGCTCCAATACATCTCATACTACCTCTAGCTAGAGCTGGTTTAAACATATTAGAAACATCAATTGGTTTACTAGAATCCACTATCATATGCATCTCATCAATAAAAACAATTACATCCTCATTGTCTTCCAATTCTTTTATAATTCTTTTAACCTTTTTTTCTAAATCACCTTGATTTGAAGACCCCGCCATCAATGATGCCATATCGATCTCTATTATTCTCATCCCCTTGATTGTTTCAGGACATTCATCACTATTTATTAGTTGTGCTATACCTTCTACTATTGCAGTATTATGTGTTACTATATAGTCATTAGTTATATAAAGATGTTCTACATCTTCTATCATTATACACTGTGCCTCTTTTTGACCCACATATTCAATACCTGATATATTGTTTTTTAATGTATCAGAGTATTGGTAATTATCAGGTATTCTTTTCTTTTTTCTATCTAATCTAAATAGATCTTTTGGATTTTTATATCTTATTAAAAGTGAATATGATTTTCTGCCTTCTTTTTTCTCACCTTTATAGTAATATTGTGTATTTTTTTCTTTTATTTTAGCAACACCACCTAATGACCATATTATTTCTTGTAAATCTTCTACTAATTTGAGACTAGTGCTATAGAAATAAATAGATCCGGTTTTAGTTACATGTCCATCTGAATCTAATAGACCCTGTACTAATGATATTCTAGAACTTATACTTGATTGTTTATATTTATTAGGTATTATTTTATTATAACTTTTAGACTCAGTTAGATTTAGTTGATCAAGCTCCTTTAAATATTTATGTAATCTATCACCACTTTTTAATTTACTTCTAGTTTCTGAATATTCAGTATCTTCTATATTTATTATATAACTAGGTGTTCTATTATTTTTTTCACATTTTATTTTATTAACAACCATCCCATCACATACCTCTGAGTTTATTTCTTCGTATATTTCCTCATCATCAGTAGTGAATCTAACTGAATACTTACCCATACTACCATCACCTAATAATATACCCATCGTATATGGCTCTATTATAAAATCATTATTATCAAAAATATCAATATTTTCTACTAGTGGTATTTTTAATTTATAGCTAGTTTTTTTATCTAAAATATCTTTTATTTCATTAGTATCTATAATAGACCAACCTCTTTTTCTATTCTTTCCTACTGGAATGCCATAAACTTTCCACAAATGTTCACCACAAGATTCAACACATCTACCATCTTCAAAATTAACTTTATATATATCTTTTATACCCTGAGGATAAACACCCAAAACTTTTGATGTTTCACCATTTGGTGTGATAACTTCATCGCCTATGTTGATATCACCCATCCTAATCCAACCATTTGGAGTTAATACTAATGCATCTAATGGCTGGGCCTTGCCTACACCAGGATCACCTATTAAAACTGGATTGTTCTTTCTTCTTCTAGCTAATATTGATACTATCTCATCTATCTCATCAACTCTCCCAATTGTTGGGTCAAACTTTGATTCTTTTGCTAGATCGGTTAGATTTCTACCTATCGAATCAAGTAGGGTTGTTTTTACTTTTTCCTTTTCGCTTTTGGGATCCTGTTCCTTCTGTGTTTCATTTTCCCTCAGCTCATTGATTCTCTTTAATATTCTCATGTTGATTCTATTTTTATATATTACTATATATTAAAAATATTTTTATATTTTTTAAATAACCAATATTAGAATCCATTTTTTATGAAAACCTCATATAAACAAACATGATCAACATATTCCTCACCTATATACATAGTTATGTTCTTATGATCATCTTTTAGTTTATCAAAACATGATTGTAAATCTAATAAAATTTCTTTATTTTTCTCAATATTTTCTAGGTGGTTTTCGATTTTATTTTTATCAACCTTTGTTATCCTTGGTATAAAAACCCATAAGGACTGACCATAATTAGTCTCTTCTAGGTTTATTTCAGACCCACTCTCTATAAAATCTATAAATACTAATTCGGTATATTCTTTATCAAATGGTTTATAAACAACAGGCTCAATCGAACCCCAATTTGTCATATCTTTTGAATTAATAGTTTTTAATATAGATTTATCTTCGTTAAATTTATTTAAATACCTCATTGTCTCAATCTATATTTTTGATAATCATCCCAATCTTTGACCAATTGCTTATAGGCTAAATCTTCCCATTCAAAAAATATATAAATTAAATTAAAATTTTCTGAAAATAATTCAATGTGTGCTTTTATATCCGCAAACTCGCTATTTAGTTTATTTACACAAGAATTTAATTCCTCAAACAAATCAACAACCGCTTTTGACTTTTCTAGTATTTTACTAACTTCGATAATCTCATGAGTATCTGTTCCTGGCTCAGGCATAAAAGTCGGAACAGTTATATCCATGCTTACTAAATATCTACCTCTTTTTTCGGTATTATCCCCACTTACGCTTTCAATATTTGAATTACCATCCAAAAAATCAGCAAATACTAACTTTATATAATCCAACTTATCTTCGTTAATAGAACTATCATATGATTCATTATATTTAGCTATATGTTTCATTTACTATATCTTGATTTTTATTAATCGCTATTATTTTTACACACATCTCCACCATCTCTTCTATTTTGTGTTCACCCCTTGTGAAGCTTTTTATGTATCTAATGTTTGTTCTTATATCAATACTATCAATTCGACTATCTGTAATAGATTCTATTCTTTTTTCAAATGTTTCAATCTCTCTTTTTACATTTTCGACTTCACCCTTTGGTATTCTATCATAATTAGTAGATATATTATAATTAAATGTTTGTATTTTTTGATTTATATTATCCGATATAAATTCTCCAAAGCCATCAATATCATGGCTTCTTGATCCAATATGAAAATAGGCGTTTATATCATCAAACCCAATATCTAAAAAAGAATCAATAAGGGATGATATTATATCAATATCATTATATAATTTTTTATTAGAATTAATTATTATATCCGATTCTTTATAATCACTAAGGTGTTTCATAGATTATATATTAAATTTTTTACCAATTATCATTATAACTATCTTTTTCACTTAGGTCTTGGTTTATAACAAGAGATAGTATTTCTTCTAAGCTTTCCTTCTTTCTTCCATTCAACATATCATGATTACCCCATTTTTGTTTATATCTAATATCGGTATCAGAATAGAATAAAATATTATCACCTGTGTCTTCATAAGAATATAGAATTCCGAATTTAACAAAATCTCCCACCCTTTTTAGTTTGTTACCCAAAAAAGATATTGATTTTCCAGCATTCACATCATATACGAATTCATCTTCTTCTTCATTGAAGAATCTTCTTGTAACTACATCAAAATAGAATTGGTTTGTATCTGTATTGAATCCATTTTGGTGAACACCAGTTAATTCCTTAAAATATTCTTGTGCTATTTTATATCTTTCGGAAGTTGTTCCATGATTATGCTCAAGTAACCAATCTAATTGTTCATCATTGAAATCAAATATACTATCAGGTAGAGAGTTAGAGTGACTTCTTTCGATTGCCTCTTTTCTTTTGGTTATTATCTTATTTATACTAACAAGCTCTTCTTGTGTTTCTTTCAACTCTACCATTAACCACTTTTTCTTCTCTTCTAATTCTTCATCGGTTAGAGAATCAAATGTCTTTATTGATTCATTATATTTATTTAAGTATTTCATTTTATTATATATTAAATACAATGTATCAAAAAATAATATATAATCTATGAATATAATAAAATCATTTAATAATTTTATACTAGAGAAGAAAGAAAATAATCGAAAGTTCGAATATGGTTGCTTAATGATAAATTATGAATTTCCGGATATAGAAAAATTACATGAGTTAATTCATAAGGATGATATAGCAAAAGATGGACTTGAAAATGATCCACACACAACCATATTATTTGGTTTACATGATAAGGAAATAGACGATGATGATATATTTGATATTATTAGTAAAAATGAAATAAATAATTTAATATTATATAATGCTTCATTATTCGAAAGTGATGAATTTGATGTTCTAAAGTTTGATGTAAAAGAACAGATGTTAGATGAGGATGGAAAAGATATCTATAAAAAATCAAAAGATTTTTTATATAAAATGAATAAAACTCTAACTGATAATTTCCCATATACAACGGACTTCCCGGATTATCATCCACATTGCACAATAGGTTACTTAAAGAAAGGAGAGGGGAAGAAGTATATTAAGGAATTGAAAGATATTGAGTATATAGTATCTCCAAATAGGTTTACATACTCAAAGAGTGATGAAAGTAAAGTTGTTAGAGATATAGAAATAAAATAAATTACTTATATTTCCAAATGAATCCACCGGATGATTTTACTTTGCCTTTACAGCATTTAATAATATTACTAACATCTATACTTAGTAATTTACTGGCATTATTTATTGATGGATATTCACATATAAAATTCATTTCTTTATCATATTGTAAAACAAATTTATTATTCTGTTTTAATATATCTTCTAATTTTTGATCATCTGTTTTAGAATCTTCATATTTCTTATTAGAAATTCTTAATTTTTCTCTTTCGTTGTAATCCTCAAATCTCTTTTTGGACTTATCACTTAATACCCTTTTTGTTTCCTCGGACAAAACTAATTTAAAATCTCTATTTTTTGCAGACTCGGACATTTTTCTACGAGTTTCTTTTGACATTTTTTTATTTTTGTTACCACCACTTGCCATATTTGTTAATCTATGACCCTCGGATTTGTATTTTTCAATGTAGTGTATTTCTCTATCACAAACATCATCATATGATGATATATCAGACTCTATGGCTTCTATTAGAGGCCGAAGTCCTTGTCTCCTCAGAGATTGTACCCAATTTGATTTATGTGACTTTGATTTTTCCGAATAGTGTGATCTCAATCTTTGTTTCAAAGAATTGAATGTTAATCCTATATATCTAACCTCCTTTGAAGTTGGATCTACTAACTTATAAATAGTGTATTTTACTTCTTCCATAAACTATATATGAAAATAATCAACCTCCCTTGGTAGGGTAAGTTATTTCTTGACCATTATAAAGAACGATGAATTAGATTGACCATTGATGAATTCTTCTACTTCTCTAACTTCTTCTTTTCCTTGAGAAACAAGATCAGATGCTTGTATCTTTATTCCACCCGGGAGCGTGAAATCGTACCTACCAACCATATTTCCTAATTGTTGCTTAGCATACCCAGCAACATACTTAAAGAATAAATCATCCCTGAATAGGTTTTCTTTTGGTATATCAGCATATGCTTCTATAATAACATTATGTTCAACATTTGTTAGTATATGTAATCTATGATTTAATTGATTATAGTGGTGTTTTAGTGTGTATTTATTTAATTGGTTTAACATATCAGACATCGAATCTAATATTGTTTTATAAACACCAAGCTCACCTATCGTTGTTACGTATGATGATAAATATGGTTGATTTGTAACACCCATATTAACAGATAGATTAGGAGTATTGATGCCAAGTTGAAAAAGTGAATCACCTCTTACTTCATATAAATAAACAACCGATTGAATTTCACAAGGAACATCAACAGTCCTATATTTAGTAAACTCTTCTGTTTGAAATGCTTCTTTTTTTATTAAATAATATATTTTTTGAACAGCATATTGATATGACCTATAAAACCAAGGAAGTGCCCTTCTCTCAATTATTAATCTTATTGCTTCATCTGGTAAAGTCTTTGGTAAAGAACAAGCTATTGTTAATTCGGTTTGAATCTGATCTATAAATTCTTCTATTGTAAACCCACCTTGATATGGCTTATATTCTGACATAAAACTACCTTTTATTTTAGTTATATATTAAAACTTTAAAGCCATTTAGAAATGGTCAGTATGATTTATTACCAATTATCAGAGCAGAATTCATCACTCTCATGATCGCTCAATACATAGCCATAATATTTATCGTATTTATTACCAGTAGTTTCCATTATCTTACCGGTGTGTCCAAGTCCCCAAGAGTGTTGAAACCAAGTCTCATTAGATAGGGCATATCCTGAAACAATTTTAAAACCATTAGAAGAAAACTTTTTATATTTTGATGCCACATTTCTATGACATTGATTAGGATCACCTTTTAAATTTACAACATTAACACTAAATAGTATTCCATCATTTATAATTCTCATAAGCTCTTCCTCAGTATCTAATCCAGGTTTTACTATACTACCACCCATTGATAGTAATTTTTTTTCTAAATTTTTTACTTCAGCACTTTCTTTCAAAAAAAAGTCATTGAAATTAATTATTTTATCCATTGATTATATATTAAATAAAATAATTATACTTCTTCGCCAAAAAGAATAGCATGGTCTAGTGAGGAAGTATTTGAAAATATCCATTTCATACTCTCTATTCTTGGACTAACTAATCCATTTTTTTTAACTTCTCTTAATTGTTCTATAGTTACTTTTCCAAAATCCATGGATTCATCATATAAATATATCGTCTTTTCATCAGCACTCATATGCCACCAACCACCTCCAACAACCTTTTCTTTGTTTGTTGCTAGTTCTTTGTGATATTCAATACTAGCACTAATCTTGAACATATCATCTTCTATTATAAATTTCTTAGCCATAATTTCTTTTTTATACTTTTAAAAAATACCCCTCTCTGCCCTCTGTGTCGATTTCAAATTCATTCGGAAGTTCTACATCACCCACACCATATATAGATGGTATTTTTAATGAAAAGCTCATAGCCAGTGCGTGTGAAAATTCTACATCTTCCCTAACTATCAATGCCTTTTTACCAATTACTTCACTTGATTCACAATCCGAATCTATTATCAACAATCCGATATATTATCCAAGTTCTTGTAATTTATTTTACTTTAAAATTATCAGATTTTCTTAAAACCTCAAAGACCTTTCTCTCTTCATCACTTAATTTAGTTGGTATTGATACTAATATGTAAATGTATAGATTTCCTAGTCCATAATTCATATCCGGCACTCCTTTTCCATCAAATCTAATATTATGTCCGTTTTGAGTACCTGGTTTTATATCAACATCCATTTCTCCATGTGGTGTTTTTACCTTTATTGTTGATCCAATTATAGCATCAACTATTGAAATTTCTTTATTAATAATTAGGTTGTTTCCTTCTCTTCTAAAGTAATTTTCTTTTAGTTCATCAATTACTATATTTAAATCACCAGGAACACCATCTCTTATATAATTACCATAACCACTCATAGAAAATTGCATATTATCAGAAACACCAACTGGTATATTAACTTCAACAACTTCATCTATTATTTCGACCCCTTCTCCTTTACAATTTGAGCACTTATTTTTTATCTTTTTACCATCACCTCTACAATCTTGACAAGTTGTTTCTTGTCTTATTTGTCCGAATGGTGTGTTCTGAACTACTTGCCTTCTACCAGACCCATTACAAGAGAGACATTCCTTTATGTCTGTTCCCCCCTTACCATCACAAGGACTACAACTTATTTTCCTTTTATATTTTATTTTTTTACTAACGCCCTTTAGTATTTCTTCTATTGATAGTGTTACACTAATTCTTAGGTCTGCTCCTCTTTTTCTTCTTGGTCTACTTTGTCTACCACCATACCTATCACCAAATATATCACCAAATTGACTAAATATATCATCCATTGAGTACCCAAACCCAGATCCTGATTGACCTGGTCCCTTTGCTGATCCATATCTGTCATAATTAGACTTCTTATCTTCGTCACTTAGTACATCATATGCCTCTGATAGCTCTTTAAATTTATTCTCAGACTCTTCATCACCTTGATTTTTATCTGGGTGATATTTTATTGCACCCTTTCGGTACGCTTTTTTTATTTCTTCCTTTGTTGCGTCTTTATCAACGCCTAATACTTCATAATAATCTTTCATTAGTCTATTATATTTTTTATTTTAATATTTCTATATATTTGTTTAGCCGAATTTCTAAATCTTATGGTAACATATTTACTATAATCTATTCGAAATTCCTCACCCCGAATAACACCATTCATTGTTGGTGATTTTCTCGACAATTCTATTAGCCTTTCATTGAATTCTGATAATTTTATACCAGATAAATTAATAGATTTGAATAACTTATTCATATATTCTTCTACTTCTCTTTCTACCCTTGGTTTACAAGATTCAGATAATCTATCTGAGCCATAGAAAACATGATATTCTATATAATATTCTATCATCTTATTAATTTATTAATCTTAATATCCCTGATATGTGAATCTAAATTATTATCATATACTCTCGATACTAAGTTTGATATATAATCATCTACAATTAAAGATAGGTGTTCTGGTGTTTTATCGATGCTACCAAACCCAATCAAACAACCCTTTGTTTTAGTTATTGATGAAATAAAAAAATTCAAAAAATCATCTATATCAAATAATCTTTTAAAAATTTCCAATTTCATATTCTTTGATTCATCAAATAATGATGGTGGTTTTATATAAACCATGGCCCAGGTTTTTCTAAATGTTGGGAAAAAATACTCAGATAAAGGAATTTCATCAGATTCATAAAATTTAGAATTAAAAGACTCTAATTCAAATATATCCAATCTTTTATCCACTATATAATTACAATCTTCTATAAATTTCTCAGAATCATCCTTTCCCATACCAAGAGTAAGTCCCTTTAAATATATTAAAGTGAATATTTCATTTTCGAGTACCCTCGACATCTCATCTGGAGAAGGTTCTATTCTCATCCCAATACAACTTTTGGGTACCTAAATGGTTTATTTTTAATTGAATAACCCTTGGAAACGACATCAATAATCTTATCACCACCGTCTATAACACTAATAACATCATGTATATCCGAATCATATTCATCGGTTTGAATAGTTTCAATACCCATTGATTCTAAGAAATTTGATAATTTTTTCAAAATTATATCAAGACCCTCTGATGTTTCTTTATCTTTTATGTTCTTCTTTGCTATTGATATATCGTTATCTATATCTAGTATAGGTGATATCATATTTACTTTAGTGGAAGAAATTAAATCTTCTTTCTCTCTAATTGCTCTTTTCTTATAGTTATCAAAATCAGCAACTAACCTTAAGTATTTTTGGTTTTGTGTTTCTAATTTTTTGCCTAATTTTTCCTCAATAGAACTACAAGCACTTGACAAATCAACACAATCATCACTACCTTCATATTTCACAGGCAGTTCTTTTAATATGTTAAATATGTCATTCCAAGTATCTGATCTATTAATCTCACTTAATGTTTCTTCTTTCTTCATTTTAATAATAATTAAACTTTAATAATTTTCTAATTGCGTTGCTTGAATATGTTTCAAATGTCATATTTCTTTCCGTAACTTCGGTTACTTCTAAATTAGATATCTTTTCTTTCATAATATCTATATATTCTACCAAATCAGCTAGTGATTTTATCCAATTTTCGTTAGGCTCCCAGTAATCCGGAAACTTATTAAGAAATTTATCAAATGCTAAATCGAATGTTTTCTTTCTTATCATCAATTCTTTTCTACCCATTGATTTATTCATTAATACCTCAACAATATATCCGTTGAATTTATGGATTAAATTATCGGTTTCTATAACTTTTAGAAGACCCATAACCAGAGCATCTTTCTCAGAAATTTCAAACTCTTCATCAGCTTCTAGTAATTTTTGTCCTTCTTTGTCAGATTTTAATACGTAATATACGTAGGCATCCCAACAACACCTTTTAATTATTCCACTTGGTCGAATTGTAATTTTCATATTCCTTTATTCTATTTTTATTATTATAGAATCAAATAAAATAAAGTTTATTCAAAATATTATCTAATATATACTTAAAAATTACTATATTTATAACATGAATACAGAAGATAAGAATAAAATAAATAAACAAATAAGAGCATACAATGGCGGAAATAGCTTTGTTATATCTTTAAAAAAACAATTAAAAACAAATAAATACCTTTTAAAAGAAGAATTGGGGAAAAGAAAAATTAAAGTACTGAGTGATAAACAATATGAGGTAGTTATTGGTTTATTAGATTAAAACTCACTAAATCTTTTGATGAACCTCTTAATATTTCTTAACTTTGATTTAATATCACCAATTAATAACTGTTGGTTTCTATTCATATTTAATCTATTAGATTCTATTTCAGATATTATAAACCTTGTTTCTTTTGAGTAACTATTTCTAAAACTAACCGAAACAGTAAAAGCATCAGCTATATTTTGTAATCTATCTGCTAATTTAATAAGCAATGCCCCATCAGACATATTTAACATTTTATGTGATAAATATTTGGCCTTGCTTCCTCCAAACTTATTTTTAATATCATCATCAGATGATGTTAGTTCCATCACTAAATCAGCAATCACCTTTCCAAATTTTTCAGATATTACTCTATATCCCTCTTCGATTGTATCAAAACAATCTTCGATAGTGTCATGTAATAGTGCCGCACATAATAAATCTTCATCAGTTGTGTATAATTTAACTATACCATTAACCTTAGATACATGAGCATCAAAATAAGGTAAGCCTATAAATTTTCTTACTTGTGTCTTGTGAGCTTCTTTCGCAAATTGCCAGGCTTCTTCTTCTTTTGTAGTTAATGGTCTATTTATTGGCATTTTATTATTTATTTTTAGCAAAAATCACTATTTTGTCTTAGGCTTATTTCCGTTACTTATTTACTCATTCTTTCTATATTTATCTATCTATAAGTGTATTTCATGTCTTTATATATTAACTTTTGTTTGTAGTTCCTTATCTTTACGTAAACAAAAAATATACTATGATAACGACCACAAAAATCGACAAAGTACAAAGAGAGATAAAATTAGCCATTCAAAAAATAGAAATGGAGAATAATGTTAAGATAAATTTTGGAGGAGCCAAATATGACGCTTCTCATTATAAATGTGAAATGAGAGTAGTTTCTACCGAAAAAAGTAAAGCGGTATTAAATGTAAACGACATTGTTTGTCGATCACTTGGATTCACACAAAATATAATAGGCATAGAGTTTAAGAACAGACTCGGTGTTCATAAAATTATCGACATAAAAACTCGTAATAGAAAATACCCAATTATAACACAATGTTCTAATGGTAAAAGTTACAAACACGCACCTTCTGCTATAAGATCAGCTATTGGTGGGAATGATAAAATAAACAGAAAATCCAATCTAAATAATTTATTGGATTAATAATTCTGATAACCACCCATTTCTTTGAGCAGAAGACCAAGCACCAGAGGAATTTCTTTTGAATTCCTCTCTTTTTTTATATTTTCTTGATTCTTCTATAACCCTCTCTTTTGTCCAAAATAGTTTATTACCACCTAATGCACCACATTTAGATATGTTTAATATATTCCACCCATTTTTCATATATTCTTTTAGTTTTTCTCCTTCTAATATGGAAGCATCTTTCACATCAATATATTCGCTTAATTGATTAACTATGTGTGATAACCCGGTTTTTATAATGTGTTTATAAACAACACTTCTATTATTTTTACTCATACGAATATGTGATTTAAACCTCCTTTCTAAATTATAAGTCAATCCAATATATACAAAATTATCACTAAATTCAACCGCATATATACACCTCTTATAAATATTACCAAGTGGTTTCATGTGAGAACATAATTCATCTATCCATTTATTATTTATTGTTATTAAATAAGCACTAGTATTATTTTTCATAAATTCTGATTTTGTTTCATATTTTAATGATTCTTCTAAGCATCTATCTTTTGTCCAATAACCCCTTGGTTTGTGTCCTGGTTTATCAATTAACATTTCATGTAGCCAATTATTTTTAACCATAATTGGATATGCTTTGGAGTTTAATCTAAATTCCCTTCTATTTTCATATTTTGATGATTCTTCTAAGCATCTATCTTTTGTCCAATAACCATTTGGTAATATATTGGTTTTACCAAAAAAAATATCTAACCACCCGTTACTTCTTGATACATAAAAAGATTTAGAATTCTTTTTTAATTCTAACCTACTACCATATTTATTTGCTTCTATTTTACATTTATCAAAAGTCCAATAACCTCTTGGTTTTCTATTAGAATTCATATGATCACAAACATAATCTAACCATTTATTCCTACGAGCTGAACTATACGCACTTTTATTATATTTTTGAAAATCACTTCTACTTTTATATTTCAATGATTCTTCTAAACACCTTTCCTTTGTCCAATAATTTCTTTTTTTCATAACTTATATATAAGTTTCTCAACTTTTCCTATAAATAAAATCAGATATACAATAACCATCTAAAAAATATTTGTATATTTGTCTTATGATAAAATTACCAACATATGAAGAATCAATATTATTAACAAATTATCCAGATTCCCCATTCTATGAATCTAAATCAATAGTAGAGGGATATAATGTATCTGTATTTAATTACCGGTTATCAAATTGGTCAGATTTTAATAAACCAAATGCAAAAGAATTAAGAGGATTAACATTTGTTTTCAATAAAGATGGAAGTGTCTATAATAGATATGTCTTACTTGAAAAGTTTTTCAACTTAAACCAAGTACCAGATACTATGTACTCTATTGTTAAAAACTATAAAATCAAAGCTATAAATAATAAAGAAGATGGTTCAATTGCTTCTTTTATAAAATTACCAAATGGTAACATTGTTGGAAAATCTAAAGTTGGATTTGATAATGAGCAAGCTGACGGTATAAATAGAGTTTATGGTTCTGATGAATCTATAAACAAATTTGTTAACTGGTGTTTAGGAAATGACATTGTTCCAATATTCGAATATGTTGCTCCTCATAACAGAATTGTTTTAAGGTATGATAAGGAAGAATTGATATTATTGAGGCTTAGAGACAACAAAACAGGTGTCCACATAGATATAAAAGAACACTTAGATAAGATTGGTTCTATAAGAATTGCTCCATTTGAAGATGATAAAACACTAGATGATTTAATTGAACTCTCTAAAACAGAAATAGATAAAGAGGGTTGGATAGTACAATCAGATGAAGGTGATTTTAAAATAAAAACACAATGGTACACTGAGAGACACGGTTTATTAACTGATGATATTTATAGAGAACATATAATAATAGGATTCATCCTAGATGATAAAATAGATGATGTTCTTGGTCAAATACCAGAAGATGAAAAAGAAGCACATACAAGAATAAATAAAATAATCTCAATTATAAAGAATAAATTATCAGAAAAAGAAAAAGAAATAATTGGATATTATGATAAATTTGTTAAGTCTGGTTTATCTAAAAAGGAATATGCATTAAAATATAGGAAAGAATATGCCTTCCCGTTTGTTATGTCATTGGCCAAACAAGAAGAGTTCAAAAAAATGACAAAGGAAGAAATATTTAGTATTTATGATAACATTTCAGATTATGAATCTGCTATATCCAGACTAGAACCATTTGAATTGGCCAAGAGAGAAATAAGATCTAAAACATCTAGACTATTAATAGCTAGAGAGTGGTTATATAAAATAGATCATTCATTAAACTTTAACATAGGAGTATCAGAAGATGAAAATTAAAAAATATATTAAATTATTATTAGATACTGCTCTAACACCATTCAGACAAGTTGTTGATTTTTTAGAAGATGATTCTCATAAGCCTATTTCAAAAAGAGGCCGGGCCTTCTTAGAAAGGCCCGACTCTAAAAAATTATTAGACGAAGCATTCAAAAGGAGTGATGATGAATTCAAAAAAACAGGAATATATAAATCACCCACTGTTCTAATACCTGAAGAGGTTAGAGAGGCCAAAATAAACTCTATACTAAATAAAAGAGGACTTAATTAATAAGTCCTCTTCCTATTGTTTTTACTCTTTCTTCATATCTACCCTTGACATGACCAGCAATTGGTCTTGATAATGTATAATTTTCATTCTCTTCCTCTTTTTTTTTATTTATTTTATCAAAACCATAGTTTAATAAAACCTCAATTTTTAATTCTCCTCTTACTCTCATTTTATTTACTTTTAGTTGTTTAGTTTCGTCAAAGATAACAATAAATTTAAAAGAGCATACACGGTATATAAAAAATTCCGATTTGCTCCACATTTCATATGCTAATCGTTACACATACACGCTTGTTATGAGCCATTTAGCAAAGTGTGTCCTTTATCCAATAAGGCTTGTTCCATTCTACAGTTAGTTCTTTAATTACTTCACTTCTATAACTATCTTCTGTTTTTGTATTAAGCTTTAGACAGTAAGATATTCTTGTATTACCTAATAATTTATAGCTAACTGCTTTAGTTTTCCAATCCCATTGGTTTATTACGTTTAATTGTAACCAAGGTTCTTTTTGAGTTTTTAAGTCTACATATTGTGTGCTTCCTAATATTTCCATTTGCTTATTATTTTAAATTAACTTTCTTTTTATTTTCCAACTATTTTATTTATTTTCCATTTTTCTGGTAAAAACTTTGGATTCATTTTCTCAATAAAATGAGATCGCCACATTTCTACAAAATCTTGTAAATCACCATTAAGTTTATCAACCACTATTTCTCCATGTGTTTTTATAGTAGTTCTATCCTTTAGATTGGATATTCTTGAAAGTCTAGAATTTGTAAGTCTTTTAATACCAAAAAAGGATTTTATAAAATTTCTCATCTCTATTATTCTATTTTTTGGTATTTTAATATCATCTCTAAGGAGCGTAGATGCCATTCTTATGTGTTTCATCATATTTGATATAGATACCTCTCCGGATAATGGGGCATCAAAATTTTCGGATATTTCTAACTTTAGATCATCAGCCATTAATTCATAATCAGCGTGGCAGCCTACACAAACAGATAAAACATCATGGAAATTGTGCGACTTTATTTCGATTGGAAAAAATCTCCTATAAGAATGTGGCACGACATGGTGTTTTGTTAAAAACTCTTTATCACCACAAACAACACACTTGTTACTCATTTCTGATAATCCCCACTCTTTATTATGATTACCTAGCCCCTTTGGTTCAAATTTTAATCTTATAGTCAATGGTTCTTCTTCTACTACCTCACCCAAGTTTCTGGATAAGTACCAATTTGCTTTTTTAAAATCACACCTAAACATTAATATGTTTTCTGGAGAAAGTACTTTACAATTTCCATATATTTTACGATCCATATCTAAGTTTCTAGATAAGTGATTCATATTATTAGGGTTTGCTTATTTGATCTACTTTTAACTCTATTAGTGTTATTCTTCCGAATATAGAAACAGTTACTTTTATATTTTCTCCATTTATCTCACCAATAACACCCTTCATTGAAGCAAATGGGCCATCAGTTATTAAAACTTCCTCATCTACAATAAATGGGTTAGATATATCTTTGCTATTTAATTCTTCCTGAACACCTAACATTCTATTAACTTCTTTCTCACTCAATTCTTGTATCTCACCAGATCTTGATTTTAAGAAACCAGAAGCCCCGGTTATATTTTTTAAATATTCCTTTATTGAGCCAGGTGAATTTGTTTCGACAAAAATGTAACCAGGATACATAACTTTCTCCCTCTTCATTTTTTTCTTATCTTTTATATAATAATAATTTTCTACTGGTACAACAACTTGCTTTACTTTACCCATTAGGTCACCTGTTTCGGATTCCTTTTTTATTTTTTCACAAATGCTTCTTTCTCTATTAGATTGTGATCTAATAATATACCAGCAATTTTTATTTGTTCTCATTTTCATATTTTATTTATTTAACTGTTTTTCTAAGCTATTTAAGTATTTAAGTTCTTCTTTGATAAAATCAAAGTGATTATCTATCAGATATTCTATGTCCGATGGTTTTAGTAATAACTTACGTAATAATAAATCAAAGTCCTTTTTTGGAATTTTTGGCTTATCTTTTTCCACCTTGCCCCAAAACCAAGACGGATATGGTTTATCTGACATAAAAGAATTCCAAATGTTCATAGCAGACACTTTATCTATTATTTTAAGATTTAAAAGTTGTGATTTATCTGGATATCTTTTTGAAAAGTATCTATTAAATATAAAGAAGCAAGCTTCTTTTTCGGAATCAGGCACTTTATCCCATCCCGTTTTTCTAAACATAGAATCCGCAACCATTTTTAAATTCGCCATTATATATTTTTACAAGTTTCTTTATAAGCAACAGACATTATATCCACTACTTCATTTGGTAAATTACTTACTCTTAGATCAATCAATCTAGAATTAAATTTTATATTTTCAACCATCGGTTCAATCTTTGTTTTACTTATTTTCTTTTTCTCACAGATTATATCCGCTATATTTTCAAATAAATCCACATCATTTAAATTAACCTCACCAAACTCACCAATATATTCTTCATATATTGTTTTAGCTCCTTTATCTCCTATGCCTCTTTTTTTGCCATTTTTTGATACTTGTGTCCAGGCCGAGCTTATATTATCACTTTTATCCCCCGCTACTAATTTAATAAACAGAACTTCAACATAATTAACTTCATGTACTTCATACTTATTTATTAATCTTTTTAATAATAACAAAAATTCTGTATTATTATTTAAGTTGAATATATCATCATTTGGTATTCGACTAACCTTATCTAGGAATAACTTATATTCTTTTGGTAGAAATAGCTTTTCTCTATTAAACATCTCATTCGACATAATGTTTATCCACAATTGGTCTAAATTGTATTTAACAACTTGTTTTATGTCGTAATCATTTGTTACAATTATATTAGATATTTTATTTTTATTAGATTCTTCTACAAGATACGATATCCAATCATCACCCTCAATATGAGGAGCTTCTAGAACCTTAACCCTAGTTAGTGATTCTTTAAATTCGGAATAAGTATCATAGACGAATTTCCAATCTATATCATTATCCTTTTTTCTTGTGGATTTATATTTTTTAGTCAGTTCTTTTCTCCAGGATTTCTCCTTCGAGTCAGAAACTAGATAGATGTTTGTAAATGGGTACCACTTTTTATAATTATCAATTGTTTTGTTTAATGATTGCTTTAAAGCACCATATAATACATTATTTTTATATAATGAGAAAACTAATTTAGATAGTATGTAGTTGCCATCAATTATAAGATTGAATCGTAACATAAATATATTTATTTTTTATTTATATCTAAAATACTTGTTATGTTTAATGTTAATCTAACAATTGTTCTTTCCTTGGAGATGAATCTTTGCCGAACCAAGTCTCTAGTGACTCACCAGCCATGTCATCCTTTGTTATAAGTGTTAATCTAGGGTTGTTTATTATATCATCATACTCATCAGCCACTAGTGATGCTAATCCCTTTTTATATTTAATTTCATATTGTTTAAGATTATTCTTTTTTGACCAATCATTATATTCTTTCTGTGTATAGAAAAAGGTTTTCACCTTTTTGCCCTTTACCTTTTTCTCGGCTACAACCAATGGTGTTTCGACTTTACATATCATTCTTCTATCAAACATATCTGGCCAATATCTATAAAAGAAGTTTAGAAGTAGTGATGCTATTGAATTTCCATCACAATTATGTGATAAAATAAGATCGTTTTCACCTACTATATAAAAAGTGTGATCATCCTCAACATCTATATCATAGAATGTTTTTATAGACTCTTTCACCTCAATAGAATCTGGTCTAATTAGTTTATATTCTGATAAATCTATATTCATAAGTATATTGTTGTATTTTTATTTTTATAATCATTTATATATTTTTCTAACAAAGAATCATTTATTTTTGTTGATTCCCATATTACTAAAATGGAATTAACTTTTTGTTTTATTATATCTATTCTTATTATATCCTTTTTCCAAACTTCACTTACATTCATTTTCAATTGAGAAATATAATAATCTGGTTTATATTTATTTGGATTACCATGCCAATAATCACCATAATACTCTATAGCCATTTCATAATCAGGTAAATAATAATCAACAAATTTGCCCTTTATATTTTTCTCCATTTCATACTTTATGTTTATATTGTCTAATATTTTAGATATTATTTTAGATTTTTTACTAACCTTTATTGTTTTATATCTATTTTTCCAAATTTTATTAGCTTTTTCTTCACCATGTTTATTTATAAGATAGTCCTTTGATGATGTATATGATATTCTTTCACACCTATTATTATATTTCTCTGTTCCTAATTCAGTACCATACCTATTTATAAAATTCTCTAAAGTGCATGGAAATTTATTATTAGCACTATTTTTGGTTATACCATCTATTCTCTTATCGTATCTAATTTTACCCTCTTTTTTTCCATATATTTTTATAAAGGATTTTAATGAATTATCAAAGTGTTTAGAATTTTTATTATATTTTATTTCTTTAGCATCACTTATTTCTATTTTATATAATCATCAATTTTTTTCTTTTATTAATAAGTGGTCTGTATATTTTAAATTCTTTGCTTCTATTTCTATGACTTCGCCCGATCTTACTACTATCAATTTATGATCTTCTGAACAATTAAATGTATTACCATTTACTGATATTTTGATATATCTACTTATATCTTTTTTAACCACATTATTTACATTTTTATATTCACCACGGTGTGTTAAAACTTTATCACCATAATTAATCTCGGATATCTTCTTAGGTCCTTTATCAGTCATTATGTTTGTATTTTCTTCTAAACAATCAGCATCCATATATAGTAGAATCTTACCATACCTCAATGACTTTAAATCTACTGGTTGTCCTAGCTTCAATCCAATTGATGCCATTAAATTAACAACTTCTTTATTTAATACTAACTTAGAATTACTCATCTCAGAAACATTAGCAAATTTACCTCTTAGAGCAAATGCGCCCATCATTTGAGGATCTCTATATTTCCTAAATGAGGAAATTGCTGAATTATGTGATGTGAATCCATTACTTAATAAAAAGCTTTCATCAACATCAACTGATATATCAACCATGTTTGTATATTCTTCTGTGTGTTCTATGTATTCTATATCCACTAATTCTAAAAAATTTTCAACTATCATAATTTATATTTTATTTTTAATAAATTCTAGGCATTTATTTATATTGTCATTATCATCTGACCATATTTCAAGTATGGAGAATCCTCTATTATTAGCCAAGTCTATTTTATATTTTTGTTTATTATATGCCTCTTTACTAGTTATATTTTTATCAAATGGATTAGACCAAATAGAATTTTCATTTTTAGGGTGGAATGCCGCACCATTAAATTCTATTATTATTTTTTTACTTTTTATTGTAAAATCGTAAAAAAATATTTTTTTACCATCTCTAATAAAATATTCACTACTTTCACCATCTCCTATATAGATATCACTAATTTTTATATCATTTTTTAGTAAATATTCAATTATATCATCAAATACCAATAGTGATTCCTTAGAGGCCCTACATAAAGGAACTGTTACTTTACTTAACCAGTTTCTATATTTTTCCTCAGCTATTACCATATCTCCATATTTATTATAAAGGTTTTTAATGGTTATGGCCTTTGATTTATTTATTTTATCTTTGTTTGGATTGTTGCTAAATGTTTTATTATATTTTTTTACACGATTTTTGTGCTTTATAATTGCTATTTCTTCGCCATATTTTTTAACCCAATTATCTATTGATACATTAACAGATTCTAATCGTTTATTATACTCATGTAATGATAAACTTTTATTATTATTATTTTTATTTAAAAAATACTTATATGACATACTACCCTTGGATAGTGATATAGATTCAAATATTTTTCTACCTTCAATATCTCCAAACTCATTAATATATCTATCTATGGAATTGCTATGTGATATTTTATTTATGTGTTCTTTGTATTTCATTTCACCATCAGTGCCATATTTATTTATATAATAATTTATATCTCTAGATTGTGATTTTTTATATTCTTCTTCTGATTTCCAATTTTCTATATAAAAAGGACTGCTATTTCTATCCTTTAATATCTTCTTGGCCTCGATTATATCGACATTTTCTACTAGTGAAATGAATTCAAATGAATTTGGATTCATTTTTATACCATCACACTCGATGTTATTTTTATAACAATAAATCTTCTTATTATATTCAAAATTTTTAATAATTATAAAGTTATCTATTATTTCAAATTTTATTTTGATTGGGACATCACCATGTTTACAAATTCTACACTTTTCTATATTAAATCCCAAATAATATAAATAATTATTTATTGATATATTTAATTTCCTTTTAATAGATCTCTTTAAATATGGCCCCAATTTATCAATAGATTTTGTTTTTATATCAAATACTTTACCTTTATATTCATATTTTAATTTCATATAATATATATTAAATTCAAAATATGTAAATTTGAAGGTGTTATCCAAATTTGAAGGTGTTTACTAATAAATGATTAGATGGTATAATATCTATTGATTTACACATCTTAAATTTGTTTTCATCTCTATCATAAATAGCAAACATGTGTTCAAAATTAGTATTTATTATCTCACCTGAGCCAAGTATTATTTTATCACCATCACAATAATCAATAATCAATAGTGATTCTGTAAAGGCTAAATAATTTTTTACCATTTTATGTTTTATATTATCTATGTTTATTGTTTTTTCAAAATAAAATTCATTCTTATCTACATCATAAACAAACCACTTATGTTCTCTACTTGATATAACATTACCCTTTTTAGTTTTTATTATAGATTTTTTTTTAATTTTTTTAGTCAAAGCATAAATATTTGATATAGTATTATTGTGTGTTATTACCATATCATCAATATTTGTATCTTTTATTTTAACATCTTTTATCTCACCATCTCTAATAATTCTTATTTCAGTATCTTCATGTAAGCAATCTCCCTCAAATAAACCAAGTGTATGTTTCCATCTATCTTTGCCCTTTGAATCTATTAGTTTATCAACTTTTATCTTTCCTATTCTCTTATTTAGATCTCTTTCTAATTTATTCTCTCTTGCTTTTTTCTTTTGTTCTATCCAATCCAGAATCGAATTGACTATCTCAGACTTTAATATGGATTGTATAAATTTCTTAGAAACTATAAATTCTTTACCAAAATCTCTTGAATGTGTTGATAATTTTTCTTTTGTCTGTGAAGAAAAAGATGGATTTATAATAGTTGAATTTAAAAACAAAAACATGTGGTTTTTTAACTCAGATGGTTTTATATCTTCTTTATATTTTTTTAAAAAGTATGCTCTCATCTCAGTTATGATTTGATTCATAATATAATCAACATGTGTTCCACCATCATATGTTTCTGTTGAATTAGCAAATGATACTTGTTGAAAACCATCTTCGGATAATGATAGTCCTATTGACCAATCCCTTTGTTTATTTGTTTCATATAGATAATCCTCTGTATAAAATTTAATATAATCTTCAAACTTCTTAATATTTATTAACTTATTATTAAAGTAAATTTTAACATTTGAATTACAGGCCGATAAGTCATATGCTCTCTTTTTTATTAACTCAAAATGGTCTTCATCTATTTTACTCATCTCAAACTTCTCAAAGTCAGGGTAAAATGTTATTTCTGTGTGGTTTTTTACTGATTTCTTTATTAATGGCTTTGTTTTCTTCTTCATATTTTGTGAAAAAGTTTGTTTGAAATGTTTTTTACCATCACAACTAGATACTACAAACTTTTTAGAGAAGATATTTGTTAATTTAGCACCCAACCCATTAAGACCAGCCACTGTTCTTTCTTCTGTATCATCATAATTGGACCCAGACATTAGGTTACCAAAAATTACCTCTGGTACATACATCTTATACTCTTTATGCATAACAACTGGTATTCCACCATTGTCCCAAACGGATATTTTATCATCAGAAACGGTAATTTTTATTATTGTTAATTTACTACCCTTTCTCTTACTCTCATCAACTGAGTTGGTAACAACCTCATCAAATATTTTAATAAATGATGGTATATAAGTTACTTCTTTTAATTCTACTTTTTTATCTGATATTAACCAGGTCTCCTTGGTTGTTTCTTTATTTGAACCAACATAAGTCTGTGGTCTTAGTAATACGTGGTCTATTGGATCGAGTATTTTGTACTTATCTTCTATTTTTTTTGCCATAATATCTTATATATCAAAAAATAGTTATTCATTCTTATCTTTTTTCAAAAACAAATTGATAGCAAGTTGGGTTGTTTATAAATTTATAATCCTTTGGATCCCTTTCTATCATACCTTGAATTGATTTATATCCATTTTCACTTAAATAAGAAAATATTTCATATAATACACCATCAACTAACTCTCTATCTCCATTTAAGTATCCATAAAAAGGATGTCTATCTTTTCTAGCCTTTATATCAAAAAAGAATTGTGGATATTTACTTACTTTAGCATGTGTAAGTGGGGTATATGATACGAGTGTATAATAACCCAAATCTGATAATTCTAATAACTTATCTTTTATAAATTCTATATCATCATCAACCAAATTTATTAATTCTTCTCCATACCTATCATATAGACTAGTGCTCCTTGATTCAAATATTTTATATTTTTTTATATATTTCATTGTTTGTTATCAGTTTTCTTATCAAAGTATATATAAAATTGTGAATCATTAAGTCTAAATGTTCTATCTACAAACATTCCCTCTATTTCGAAATAATCCTTTATTCTATTTACTGATTCTACCAGGTCTTTATCGGATTTACCTAATCTAGATCTGGGTGTTTTTATCCATATATAACAAGATTTGCTTTCGTTTCCTACAAATGATATATTATATCTATATCCAATATCAGTTATCTCCGCTAATATATCACCTATTTCAGTTTCTAACTTTTCTCTACTATCACTACCTGCTGATCTCCAATTGTTATCTATTGATTTACCAAATAATTCGAATATTTTTAAATATTTCATATTATTATATATTAAATATTTTTTATTTTAAATTAAAAGCGAGATGAGTTTGGATATATATAAATTATGATAACAGAAAAGAGTATAACAGATTTTTTATCGGATGAGTATAAAGAATTCGCTATGTATACAATAGAAAATAGAGCAATACCATCAGTAGTAGATAGTTTTAAAACATCACAAAGGAAAATAATACACATATCTAATAAGATATGGAAAACCGGCTCAGAAAAAACACTTAAAGTTTTTCAATTAGCTGGTAAAGTAGCATCAGATGCATATTATCATCACGGTAACTGCTTAGATTTCCACACTGATATTTTATTAGATGATGGTTCATTCATATCAATAAAAGATTGGTTAGAAAATTATCCTGATAAAAAATTTAACGTAGTTTCCTATGATGAGGAGAATAAGGAATTTATAAAAGGCATAGGCCACTCACCTAGGGTTGGTAGTATAACCAATATAGAATATGAATTAGAAATGGAGGATGGGTCTATAATTAAATGTACTGATAACCATCCATTTTTAACAAAAAGGGGTTGGGTTGAAGCCAAAGATTTATTAGAGACGGATGATATAATATCCTTGACATAACCATGATAAAAAAACCATTTTCATTTGTTTATATATAGTTATATGAAAAGGTGTAAAAAGTGTAATTCTGTATATAAAACAAACATGGTACCAAATAAATATATATTAAAAAATCCAAAGAAATACGAATATTGTACAGATTGTAGAAAATATAAAATATGTGAAATATGTGAAATAGAATTTAAACACAAACAAAATAGGACTTGTTCTGCTATTTGTGCTAAAAAATTAAAGGAACTATCTCTTATAAAATCCTGTGGTGCTTCTCATAATTTTTCAAGGAAATCAATATCAAGAAAAAAATGGGAGCAAAAATTATTAGAGGAAGAAGGTATAACAAATGTTTTCCAAAGGGAAGAAGTTAAAAATAAATCTAAAAAAACATTAAAAAAATTATATGGAGTCACACACATATCAAAAAATGATAAAATAAAAGAAAGAAAGAAAAATAAACTAGAAGAAAGAATAAGAAAGAATCCTGATTATTATAAAGAAATATGGATGGAAGTTCATAATAGATTAGTTAATGAGATTGGGTATGACCCTAGGTTACATGTCTTAGGAAAAGCATCCAAAGAATCTCTCAAAGTATTTAATGTTATTATGAAATATTGTTTGAATAATAAAATTGATCAAGATGATATATATTTGTGAATTGGTGATAAAAAGGAATTTTTCCTAAGTAATTCAAATAACTTCTTTATGTATGATTTTACTATAAGGAGTAAGAAAATAATAATCGAATATCATGGTATTGCTTTTCATGCTAAAGAAAAAAATCAAAATTGGAAAAGCATTTTCACTAATGAAACACCTATTGAAAATATAGAAAAAAGAAATATTAAAAATGCTTTAGCCATAAATAACGGTTTCAGTTTATTAGAGATATGGAGTGATGATGGTTTATTTTTTAATATAGAAAGATGTAAAAAATTTATAAAAAAAATTATATGAAAATAAAATCAATAAAAAAAAATATACTAAAAGAACCCAAAAAATTCTATGACATAACTGTTGATAAATATCACAATTTTGTCATTAATAAAAATTCTATGATAGTCACACATAATAGCTCTTTAGAAAATGCAATAATAACAATGGCACAATCGTTTAAAAACAATTCACCTTTATTAGAAGAAGATGGTCAATTTGGTTCTATAAGGTCACCACAAGCTGGAGCACCAAGATATATTGGAACAAAACTATCTAGTAATTTTAGATTAATATACAAAGATTTTGACCTTCTTAGATATAAAGAAGAAGAGGGAGAATCAATAGAACCTCATTATTTTCTACCAATAATACCAACAATATTAGTTAATGGATCTTCTGGTATTGCTGTTGGATTTTCTTCTAACATACTAAATAGAAATACCACCGAAGTTGTGGATGCTTGTATAAAAGTATTAGGAGGTAAGAGAATAAAAAATATTAAACCATTATTAAATAATTTTAAAGGAGAATATATTCAAGATGAGGATAATATTAAAAAGTGGTACATAAGGGGCATTTTTGAAAAGATAAATACAACAACTGTTCATATAACCGAATTACCTCCATCAATGACTTATGAAAAATACGAAGAACATTTAGAGAAGCTAATTGATAATAAAGATATAATATCATATGATGATAATAGTAAGGATTCAATTGATTATAAAATAAAATTCAAAAGAAGTGATTTATCTAAATTATCACAAAAGGCTCTTATTAAATTATTGAAACTCGAAGAGAGTGTTACTGAATTATATACAACACTTGATGAGTTCGGTAAATTAAAAATATTTGAATCCACATCTGATATAATAAAATATTTCATCAATTTTAGAATAAACTACTATATAAAAAGAAAGAAGTTTAGTTTGGATAAAATGGATAAGGAACTAAAGATATTATCTAATAAGGCTATATTCATAAAGGCAATACTTGATAATAAGTTAAAAATAAACAATTCTAAAAAAGAAGATATAATAAAAGGTATAAATAAATTAAAAATAGATAAAATAGATGGAACATATGATTATTTATTACGTATGCCAATATATTCACTAACTAAAGAGTTATTCGATAAGTTAAAGTCGGATTTTATAATAAAAAAGTCTGAAATAGCGACTTTAAAGAAAACGAAAGAAAAGGATATGTATTTATCTGATTTAAAATACCTAAAAAAGAATCTAACAATAGGTTAAAATAAATTTTTTAACTATATTTGTATTTAAATTTAAAAATAAGATGGAAAAGAATATAGACCACCAATGGTTAAAAGATAATGACTTGATATTATATGAAGTAATATCAGGATCTATAGCATACGGAACAAATACACCAACATCTGATGTAGATAGGCGATATGTATATTCATTGCCATTAGAATTCATGTTATCAAATAATATGATACCACAAGTAAGTGATTCAAAAAATGATGTAGTTGGATATGAAGTAGGTAGATTTATAGAATTAATATCTTCTGCTAATCCAAATTTATTGGAATTATTAAATATGCCAGAAGATTGTGTTGTTCATAAGGATCCAATTTTTGATTTAATATTAGAAAAGAGTGATATATTTATAACAAAAAATTGTAGAAACTCATTCGCTGGTTATGCGATAGCTCAAATAAAAAAAGCAAAAGGACAAGATAAAAAGCAAAACTGGGAAAAAACCAAAATAGAAAGGAAGACTCCTATTGATTTTTGTTACATACATTTTTATGGTAAGTCTTTTAAATTAAAAGATTATATTATTGATAATGAATTAGATGAATCAATGTTTGGTTTATCCAATATACCACACAGCAATGGGGTTTATGCTTTATTTTATGATTTCGAAAAATCTGGTATCTTTAGAGGTATTGATTTTGAAGATTCAAATAGTCTTAGACTATCATCAATTCCTAAGGGGCTACCGGAAACTTACTTTTTAGGTCACATTTCTTATAACAAAGATGCTTATTCACAACATTGTCGTGATTATAAATCATATCAAACTTGGTTAGATAATAGAAACGAAGCTAGATGGGTTGATGTTAAATCACACGGACAAAAAATAGATGGTAAGAACATGATGCATTGTCGTAGACTTATGGATATGGCAAGAGAAATAGCTGAGGGTAAAGGAATAATTGTTAGGCGAGAAAACGCAAAGGAATTACTTAGTATAAGAAGAGGTGAAATCGACTTAGAGTCAATAATTAACCATGTTGAATCTGAGATAAAATCACTAGATGATATGTTTGATAATTCCAAATTACCAAATGAAACTGATATGGGTTTATCCAAAGAAATTCTTATGAATATAAGAAAAGAGTTATATAAAAATTCTTTAGGTAAAATATTGGCTTAATGGGTTGGATATTTATTAGTTTATTATTAGGCGCTTTTATTGGAGCAACAACGAATCATTATTTGAGTAAGTACCTTTTTAACAGAGAAAATTCGAAAATAATATCAGAAAATGAAGATATATTCAAAGAGATTTTTAATAGTATAAAAATTGGCAAATCTAAATTTAAAAGTAGGTTTTTACAAACTGCTTACATAACGATAAACCTATCAACATTAGGTGAGGTAGATATAGTTTATCTAATAAACGATAGTGATGTTGCTATAATAAAAGATAATAAAATTATTTATACCTCCGATAAAGTAAGTAGTAATATAATAGATGATATAGTTAGATCAATAAATATAAAACATGGTTTTGAAATAAATGATGTGGTTAATATTTTTGGACTAACTATATCAAAATCTGTTTTTGAAAAAACTATAAATATGAGATTCGAAGATTATGTTAAGCTTTTTGACGATCCTGCACCACACACACCAACAAATATTCCGTTAAATGAACCAGCTACTCCTAAGAAGCTAAGTGTTAATGATATCTTAGATAAGATAAACAAGTATGGAATAAATAGCCTAACAAAAGCAGAAATTGATTACTTAGATAATTTGGATAAGTAAGATTTTTTTATTAACTTTATATCAAAATACGATATAAATGAACTTTAAAATAAATCTAAATAAGGTAATAGGCATTGAGCTGAAGCCAAAAGGTGGTAAATACTTATCACCAGAGCAGATTTATGAAATAAATAGAATATATTCTGTAGATAGATCATTCATATATGATATGATAGAAAAAGGATATATATTCATCTGGGTAGAAGAATATCATGGGTCTCATAGACTAGTTGGTTTTATAGAGAAAAGTCGACCAGAGATACCTTATAAGTTCTCAAATAACATATCAAAAGAAACAATAGATAAGATTTTTTCAATAGGTAGTATTCCAACAAAGTTGGTTTATGAAAAGAAAAAAAGAATTAGAAGTAATTCTAAACCAACACCATCTAGAAAACCTCAACCAAATAAAATAAAAGTTGAAAAGAAAGAAGTTTTCTTATCAATTGATAGTATCTTGGATAAGATAAGCCTAAGTGGAATATCATCATTAAATGAATCAGAAATAAACTTTTTAAATGAATCAAGCAGAAATATATAAAAAAATTAAAGAGAACTTTGCACCATTTGGTGAGAAACAATGCGAAGGCATTTGTGATAGAAAAGTATTAATGTCACCAAAGGGTCCAATTATAGTTTGTAATGGATGTAAAAGAATAGTAATTGATGTTGACTAAGAAAGGTGCAGAAATAGCGTTAAAAAGGTGTCCAGAGACTCCTGGGTTAAATAGAGAAAAAGTTATCAACATAATAGATAAATGTTTAATAGAACAAAGTCTAAATAATGGTGATTCTTTCTACTCTATAAAAATAAATCTACAAAAAAGGATTGGGTCTATATTCAATATAGCAAAAAAAGATTTTAAAACAGTAGATGAATTATTAAGATTAGGCGTACCTGGTGATAGTGACCCTAGATTAAGATATGCTTATCTATTCATATCTTGTACAGATACTAGATTAAAAGATATTGATTGGTTATGTAGAAATAGATACAAAAAAGGATTAAGGGGATATAATAACCTAACCTTATTTAAATTAATTAACTTAAGAAATAAATTAAAAAATGAAACATACTAGAATAGAACAACACATAGATGATAAAATATCAACTAAATTAAATAGTGGTGATCTAACATTGAGTGAGATAAATGATCATTTAATAGAGAGTTCTGAGAAATTTAGCACTCGGTCTGATTTTATGGATGTTTCTAAGTTTGATTTACTAAGTAATTGGAAAAATGTACACATTAAAAAAAGATATACTACATTCTATGTGATACATAGTCGAAAGAGAAATAAGGACATAGAATGGTTAATGCAAAATAAAGATAGATTCCCAAATTTAAGTGATGGTATTTTATTTAAACTAATTAAATTTAAAGAAAAAATCAAATAACATGCAACACCATGATATACACTACCTTATAATATACTAGATGGCGGCCTTTGTACCCTTTTTAGTTTCCAATGCAATGACTCCCACTTAGTTATCTCACTATTTAACTTTTCTATTTCATCAAACCAGGCTGAAAATTCTTCTTTTTTGGCCTGTAACTCTGATTCCTTTTTAGATATAATAGATTCTTTATCAGATAGTTCATTTTCAAAATTCAACAATTCTTTATTTCTTGTTTCTAATTCATCTTCTCTATTAGATAAGTCTAACATATCAGATTCTATTTTGAATTGTAGATCTTTGTACTCTTGGTCTAAATCATCTTTCTTATTTGATTTTTCTATTATTATTTTATCCAAATTCCTTTCCTTTTCTTTTATATCACCTAGTCTAGAATCTAGTTCTATCTTTAATGATTTCAATTCCTTGTTATATTCTTTCAACTTGTCTTCCCTAGAAGACAAGATATTAATATCTTCTTTGTGTTCCATTTCTCTTTTATTTAGTCTATCTAGTTTTAGGTTTATATCTTCTTCTTTATCTACCAGTCTATCTTCTTTCCTCTTTAGCTCATATTCTCTTTCTTTTATTTCATCTTCATCTATACTTGGAGAATTAGCTTTATCGGAAAGAACCATTTGTTCTATGAAGGGTTCTAATTTTTTAGCAAGAGTTTTTGGCTGTGGTAATTTGTTTGATTTTATATAAGAGTGTAGCTCTTGTTTCCAATCAATGGCCCCAAATATACTTGGGTTACTATTTACTATATCACTATCAATAGAAATCTCGTCTCCATTTATATCATAGATATAGTTATTTAATATAGTTCCGGCCTTTATCAAAAAAATCTTTTTATCACTTGATAAGTGTTGGTAGTCAATTAATAGTTTGTGCTTAATTTTCATTATATTCATTTAAATTTTATGACTTATATATAAAAAACCTTTGTTTTTGTCTAAAAAAGTGGTATATTCACTTAATATATTATGGAAGGAATAGAAAAAATATACAATTATATAAAGGAATCACCAATCACACTTATTGGTTACTCATACACTAATGAGCGTATAAAAGATTTTTTTTTAGAAAAATTACCATGTATAAAAATAAATGATGATTTTATTAACATAAGATCAAAAATAAGAGACATATTAGAAAAAAAGTTAGATAAGTGGTTGAGTAAGACAGTTAATAAAAGATGTTATAAATTACTATTATTATTATGAAAAATATATTTAAACTAGCAAAGAAAAGAGAAGGTAGAGAAGTTTTCTCAAATTGTTATATACAATCCTGTAAGAAGGAGTTTAAACCAAATCGTGGTTCGAAAGACAGAGGATGGGGGTTATTTTGCTCAAAATCTTGTGCAACAAAGTGGAGGAATAGAGATAAATCATTGGCAGACATTAGAGATTATGATCTTAAAAAAATAGGAATATGATACCTAAATATAACGATTACTCAAAAAGTAAAGCAAGGTGTTTAGTTAGGTCAAGTGAAAAAATATTAACACTAGATTATATTATCCATCCATTAGGCGATAGACACATGAATCCCTTCGAATCTAATAAAATGAAATACAAACTCTCGGATGGGTTATTATATTCAGAAGAAAATATTATTATCGGTGATGATAATATACGTGATCATATAATAAAAAATTTAAATTAATTAAGAAATGGGAGTAAAGTTAACTCAGAGGTGCTTAGTAAAAAATACAAACAAGATATTTAGAATAAAGTCATTTAAAAATAGATTTGGTGATGGGGTAAATGCAAGGATACATTATGAGCTTTCTAATAATATAGTTTATCGAGAGAGTGATATTATAATTGGTGATAATAATATACGTGATTATATAATAAAAAATTTAAATTAATGAAAAGGTGCTTAATAATAAAAACCGGAAGGATATTTAAAATAAAATCAGTGAGACTGGTTGACAAGGAAGATATATCAATAAATTTAGCTCCATCTTTCTACCCATCTATGGATAATGATCAATTTAGTAAAAATCACCCTATATACGGAGACTTGCCTAAATTTAGAAAAAAAATAACATACTATGAACTTTCTAATGGGAAATCATACAAATAAAGTGAAGTTATAGTTGGTGATGATAATATACGTGACCACATAATAAAAAACCTAAAATAAAATATGTACACAATATACGTAGAGAAAGATGAAGTTATCGAAGATTACCCAAATCTATTAGAAAAATGGGAAAAGGTTATAACAGACTCCGGTAAAGAGATAAACGAAGACAAGCTTGAATTTTATTATTCATATAGTTTCTTTGTTCCAAAAATAGATGATACACTATCAAAACAAGAAATGTATAATAATATGCATTATAAATGCTTGGATATGTTATACCCAGATAGATTAGTATTTGAACTTAGTAAAGTAAGAGTTAATTTTACTATGAAGATGGGTAATTTTGTTATTTCTGATAGAATGGTTGGTGATATTCCAAAATCAATATCTGATATAGTCGGTGAGCTAACTAAAGTTAAGATGTTGGTTGAGTCGGAACAAAATGATAACGAAGAAGTAAAAAAATCAATACCCGAAATTGACACATCAATAGTTTCTGTTGAGATAATTGATGAAGATGAAGATTACGATGAAGACTATGACGGTATAATTTTTGATATTATACCAGAACCAATGGAGTTTGATTTAGATGATATTTTAGAGAAAATATCAAAGGATGGAATAGATTCTTTATCAAAAGAAGAAAAAGACTTTTTAAATAAAAAAAGCAAAGATATATAATACAGGGTGGGTTAGTAATTATATATAAATTATGAAATATATAAAACTCAACGAAAAAGAACTAATAGATATGTATTTATCGGATTCATATAAAATGTCAGAAATTTGTGATCATTTTGATGTTTCTAAATATAAAATAAGAAAAGTGCTGTTATTGAACAACATAAAATCCAAATCTTCCAAAAAATACAAATATTATGATGATATTTTTGAGGTAATAGATAATGAAGAAAAGGCATATTGGTTAGGATTTCTATATGCTGATGGATATGTTAGAAAACGACAATATAGTAGTGAACTAAGACTTAAAATATCAGAAAAAGATAAAGAACACCTTATTAAATTTAAAAAATTTATGTCACCTGATAATATAAAAATAAAAAACGAAACAAGTGGTAATAGTAGGTGTGTTAAAGTCTCTATCAACTCAAAAAAAATTGTGAGTGATTTGATTAACCTTGGATGTACAAACAATAAATCAAAAACAATTACTATGCCAAAAATACCTGATAATTTAATAGACCACTTTATAAGAGGTTATTTTGATGGCGATGGTTGGATAATTATTGATAAAAATAAAAAACCAGCATTTGGTATAATATCTGGGTCAATAGAAATGGTTAAATCTATTAATAATATTATTTCCGAAAGATCTAAAATAAAAATAAATAAAATTTATAATTATAAAACTTATTATAATTTTACATATAAATCATATACAGATATTATAAAAATATCAAACTTTTTATATAAAAAGAGTAATATACACTTAATAAGAAAGAAAAATAAATTTGATGAAATATGTATATTATATGATAATCATAAAAATAAAAATTCTAAAAAATGGAATTAAATAAAATTTACCAGGGTGACTCATTGGATTTGTTAAAAAAATTACCAGATGATTCTATTGATTTCATCATAACATCCCCGCCATACTCGACATTGAAAGTTTATATAGATGATATTGGTATATCACCAGATGATTATGTTGATTGGTTTATTCCTTATTGTAAGGAAATCGAGAGGGTTATGAAACCAAGTGGATCATTTGTTCTTAATATAAATGATAAAGTAAATTCTGGATTTAGACACCCATATGTTTTTGATTTAATATCAAGATTACATAAGGAAACTGGATTAAAAATGTTTGAAAGAATGTTTTGGAATAAAATGAAAGGATTACCAAACAGATATAGATTTGGTGATAGAGTAGAATATATTTTTTGGTTCGCCAAAAAGAAAGGGTTTCATTTTAATATTGATGAAATGAGAACGCCATACTCTCCAAAATCTATACAGAGAATGAAGAGACCTCTGAAGAAAAGATTTGCTAGAAATGAAGAAAATCAGAATTCAGAAGAATATAAAGAATGGTCTCCAAATCCAAAAGGCGCTTTACCAACTACTCTAGTTAATATTTCTTCTGAGACTAAAAGAATAGCAGATAAACATGTTGCTGTCTACCCGGTTGAGTTTGTTGATTATTTCATCAAGGGTGCCACCAAACCAGGTGATGTTGTTCTAGATCCGTTTATGGGAACAGGAACAACAGGAGTTTCTGCGAAGTCTTTGGGTAGAAACTATATAGGTTTTGAAATGCAACAAGACTATATAGAAATAGCCAATAGTAGAATATTGGATACTACTATAAAAAATATACTAGGTGAATAAAATTCTATGTAAAAGAAGCTTCTTTAAAAAAGAAGAAGACTTTGTTCAGTTTATGAAGGGTCATTACTATTTTATAAACGAAATAATAAGCCTTAATGGATTTAAAACTTATATGGTATTATCAAAAACAATAGGTTGGGTGCCATTAACACAAAAGAAATTAGATACTTATTTTATGACAATAGAAGATGGTAGGAATAAAAAAATAAATGAGATACTTAAAGATCAATAAACCAATGGATAAAATTACTAATGATATGCTAATATGTCGAGTCGATTCTTCTTTTAAGATATTCGAAATTAGGAATCGTAGTAAGGATGATAACAAAGGTAAAATAAACTTCCGGAAAAATTTTTGGTATAAACTAAAAAGAATTGAATCGGGTGTTTATAGGTTTGAAAATTATTATCATAACTGGAGCCTTTTAGAAGATTTAAATAATAGTAAAAATGTCGGTAAGTTATTTTATATCGATGATGATGAATTTGATAATACTTTCAAAACATCAAATGAGAATAGAAATTTAAAAATAGATGAAATATTTAACAGATAGTTATATAATAGATTGGAATAAAAGATTAAAAGATTCACCATATATGGTGACTCCAATGACTAGTAATAATTCTAGTTTTTTTGAAATAAATCTATCATACAAACCAGAAGAACCAACCTCAATGGCTTCCTATCCTAGTACAATTAGGCCATTAAGAGGTAGTGATACACTCTTAGAAGGTAAGACCATGAGTTATGAAATATCATTCTCTGTTGTAAAAAATAGAGAAGAAGAATTTTTTGACCTACTTGATATAATTTTTAATCGTAAATTAGGTACTAAATGTAATGGATCAATTATACAGATGCCATCCAAAGAAGAAATAAACATATCTAAGAAATCACACATAGTAAATAAAAGAGAATTTATTAGATATACCTATAAATTTAATTATAAAATAACTGGTATAATTGGTTATGTTTCTTATTTAGAAGATACTATAAACTTTTTCGGCATGATGTGGGGATATGATGATGATGGTAATGAAGTGAGTTTAACTGATTTTAAAATAGGAGATATTGTTTCCTTAAAAGATGAAAGAACTGGAAATTATTTGGTCATAGATTATGTTTATATTATGTTAGGTGATAAATATACTATTGATTATGAATTGAGTGAAATAAAGAATAAAATAGATTCACATATAATAGAATATGGTAGTGCTTTTTCCGCAGGCGCTGAGTCTATTACATATAATAGAGATAATAGAATAAATGATATTTTAGATAAAAATAATTGATTATATCAAAATATGTCCGTATATTTGTATTAATAAAAGCGAGAGGTTCTAATATACACGGGTCGTGTGTGGTGGTCTCTAAAGCCACTAGGTCGAGGTTCGATTCCTCTCTCTCGCACTACTTATAAATAAAATAAATGGATAAAAACGAAACTAAACAAGAAAAAGTAATTGGAGAATTCAAGCCAAAAAGAGAATTCAAAGGATTTTTAACCGCTACGAGGACTAGAGTTAGACTAAATACTAAAGAAGCCTATATAGATGGTTCACAATTATCTGGTATTTTAGATAATACAAAATTCAAAATAACAATATGTAATGACAAGACAATAAATTTCGAAGAAATTGGTACATCACTCGCTGATAAAGAAATGAAAGTTAGGCTATTGGAATCTATCGATGATATGGACATCACTGGGTATGCAGAAAAATTTGTTATTTCAAAACTTCGTTTCAAGAATGAAGAAGGATTAACACTCTACTTAGAAGTAGAACACAAAAAACCATTTGATGAACTAAATGATATTCTATCAACTAATGTTGCTGAAATATCAGAAAAAGGAAAATCAATTTTAGATGATATCTTAGGTGGTGTTTTTTCCGGGATAGGCGAAAACGAAGAAGAAGTTCCAGAAAAAGAAAAAAATCAAGGTGATTTTAAAAACCTTTTAAAAGAATTTGAACATGGTGTTAAGGAGAAAAAAGATAACATCAAAGGTTTTGTTAAAGACTCGACAAACTTTATTGAGAAATCACTAAATAAAATAAAAGAAGATAAAATAAAAGAATTAAAGTCTAGAATATCAGACTCTACTCATGATATAAATATGTATAAGTCTGATATTAAATCATCAGAGAGTAAGCTAGAAAAAGAAAAAGAAAAATTAAGAATATTAGAATCTAGGTTAGATAGCTTAGATATTAAAGTAGAACCAATAGGATATAACTTCTTTGTATCTGAGGCAAAAAGCCTCGATCTAGAAAAGGGTGACATGTTCAAAGATATCGTATCAAAGATATCAAAGGTTATTGGCGCAAAAAAAGATGCCCTAATTAACACATTAGGTGACACATATTATGAAATATCTATTGAGAAAATTGATGATTCTGATGATGAATCAAAAGATATATTTTCTGTATTATCTAGCATGTCAACTAGTGGAGAAGTTTCTATTATTGGAGATAACAAATTCAAATATACAGGTGATTTAGATTGGCACCAATTAGTTAATAAAATGATTAAAGCTGGGTTTTCACAAGATGAAAAATTTGATGAAAAGTGTGGTTCAAATTCTTATATAAAAGAAAATTAAGTATGAAAGAAATTATAAAACAAATACACGAAAGTGATACTAAAGTAATGATAGTCGAAATTGGAGCAGGAACTCCAATTTCGACTGAGTTATTTTCAGTAGCGGGTGCTTCTAATACTATTTATTCAGTTGAGAGTCCTTATGCGAGAGAAGCATTTGATGAAAAATATGGACAAATAGAAGAGAGAGCAGTTAGCTACCAAAGGTTACAAGAGATTTTTAAATACCACGAATTAGATGGAAACAAAAATTATAACACTGTTATTGCCACGACATTCCAAGTTGGTGATAAAACTAATAAAGTAGCCACACATGGGTGGATAGGATTAAAAACAAAATCCGATGTTAGATATTATCACATATCGATACATGAACCACTAAACAGAGAAGAATATATTAAAAGAATAGGCAAAATAGGAGTACTCATCTTGAATGGTGGATATTTTAATAACTCATATATTGATATTGTATTGGATGGAGTTGACCCTTTGAAAGATTGTTATTTCGAGAAGAGTGATTTTATTCCTGGATTTGACTATCAATCAACATTAGAATTTTTATCAAGAAATACTGAAGTAGATCAAATGACGGTTTTTAAAAGAGATAATACAATAGATAGATTAGAAAGTGTTACAAGAACAGATAAAGAGATAGTTCTCTTCAAGGGTTCTTTTAATCCAGTTTCTAAGGCACACCAAGAAGTGATGCAAGAATGTAAAAAACTATATCCGGATTCAAATCAAATATTTGAAATTTCGGTAAATACTTTTCAAAAAGGAAAACAAGAAATAGAATCATTAGTTAAAAGAATTCAATTAATAAACGAATTGGGATATGATGTAATCGTAAACTCAAGACCTTTGTTTAAAGATACTTTTGATTTTATAAGAAATAAATTTAAAGGTAAGTTAATTTTCCCAATGGGATTAGATACTCTAAATAGAGTTATTATGGATTATATCAACAATGGTGAAATTCACGCAAATGATATGATTTGTGATTTTTATAATGCTCAATTTATTTGCCTTAATAGAAATGGGAATGATAAAAACAACCTACTATTAAAAACAAATGTAGAGATTGTTAAATATGTAGAAGATTTCTATCACGCTATTTCATCTACTGAAATCAGAAAACATCTAGCAGATGGTAATTTTGATAAAGTAAAAGATATCGTGCCTGATGTACTACATGAAACTATAAAAAATAATTGGATGAATAAATCTTAAAAATAAAATTATGAAAACAATAAAATTACCAAAAAGAAGAGTCGTAAGAACTCCTAGATTATTATTAGCTGATGCTTATACATCCGGTGGTAATATATTTCAGAGCCAAAAGGCAAAAGAAAAATCAACATATTATATCACTTTCCGTAGAGCACTAGTGAATATCGATCCAGATATTTATGAGAAGGATGATAACAGAATTGTGTTTTATGGACTAGGTAGAATATTAGAAAAATTATTCTATGACCCAGTTACACACGAAGAAATTGATGAAGCACTACAATTTGCCGAAACAGCAAAGGTAACAACTGCTGGATTAGTAAATTATGATATCCAAGAAGAATTATGGAGAACCGTAGTCAATGAATATAATGGAAGGCCTCCAATTAAAATCGAAGCTATGTTAGAGGGTTCTATTGTTTATCCAAATGAGCCAGTGATTCAAGTAGTATCAAGCTCATTGCCCGAAGAAGAAATGGGCGAATTGGCTGCATGGTTTGAGTCAAAGCTCTTACAAGTATATGCTACAAGCGAGAGAGCCACACAAGATAGACACTGGTTAGAATATTTAACTAATAAAATATATTCTATTGATTCTAAGAATCCTCAATTAGAATTAGATGCTAGTTCTATGTTAACCGATTTTGGAGATAGAGCAGGCGCTTGTATGATGGAATCGGAAGAAATTCCTATGGCAGGATTACTTAGTTTTATGGGAACCGATACTTTCACCGCGGCATATCAAGCTTGGCAAGAAAGTGGTAAGTTAGAACCAACCGGAATTAGTGTATTAGCATTAGCTCATAGAAATGTTCAAGCTTATGAATTTGAAGGAGATTGTTATCGAGCAATATATGATTCAGCAAAACCAAATGAAATTCTAAGTATGGTTGCTGATTGTTTTAATTATAAAAAAGCAGTAGAGGACTATTTATTACCATTATCATTAGAAAGCAATTCAACCGGAAATGGTAAAGTTGTTATTGCTAGACCAGATAGTGGTGATGCACTAGACCAAATTTTATGGACTATTAGATTAGCGGTTAGTAATGGATTATATACCGAAAAAACTTTAGTAGGATCCGATGGAACTGAAAGAGTATTTAAATTTGGAACATTCTTAAAAGTAATCGAGGGTGATGGAATGACATTTCCTGTTATGAAAAAAATAATTGATGTTCTAATAGATGAAGGATTTGCTCCTCATGGTTGGTTATTATTCGGAGTTGGTGGTGGATTAAGAAACAACATCAAACGTGATAATCTATCAGCCAAATACGCCATAAATGCAATTGGAGTAGAGGATCATGGTGTTATTAAGTCTAGTGAAGTTCCTGAGAAATCTAGCTTACCTGGGCCATTAAAAGTCAGAAGAGACGAAGAATCAATTAGAACCGGTAAAACAATTTGCTTTAAACACGAAGAGGGAGAGAATGCTTTGATTGTTTATTTTGATGGGTCTAATATATGGGAACCATTCGGAGCAGGAATGGATCAAGTATTCACAAAAGCGAAAGCCACATTGAATGATCAATGGAAAACAATGCCAAAGAATTTAACTAATTGGTTTCCAATTTCTGATGAATTATTAGAATCTAGAAATTCTTTATTGAAACAATATGCCCCAGATAATTACGAAAATAGAAAATTTTAAATTATGAGAATTGAGAAATTATTAATATACGCCTTTATATTTTCCTTACTTATATATATTGGTTTCCCTGATTTTGATATGTTTAAAATATCTTCAATATCAATTATACTTGGCTTTTTTGCTGGAATTTTAAATGATATCTTAGATAAAATAAATAAATTATAATGGTAATAGGAATAACAGGAGGAATAGGATCAGGTAAATCAATGGTTTGTAGAACATTAAATGAGGATCATGGTATACAAGTATATTATACAGATGATCGTGCAAAATACCTTATGAGGAATGACCCTAATTTGAAAAAGTTAGTTATTTCAGAGTTCGGATATGAGTCATATGTAAATGATGAATTAAATAGAAAATACCTGGCTGATATTATTTTTAATAACAAGGAAAAATTAGAAATAATGAATTCATTTGTTAGACCAACAATAGAATCTGATTTTATTAAATGGATGTCTGATAAAACCAATGAATCATATATTTTATATGAAAGTGCTATATTAAATACAAATAAACCAGATTATATCGATAAAATTTGTTATATTAGTGCTAGCGAAGAAATTAGAATACAAAGAGTTAAATCAAGAGATTCTATGAATATAAAAGATATAAAATCCAGGATGGACTCACAATCTAATTTCAGCGAAATTGAAATAAAACAAAAATTTGATTATATGATAAAAAACGATAGCAACAATAAAGATGAATTAAAAAAATCAGTAGCTGATTTTAACCAAAATGTTATTAAAGATATTAAATCTTTAAAAAGATCAGGTAGATATTTATCTCTATTACTTCGACACAACCCAGGAAAAGAAGACCTTTCTATGGATATGAATGGTTGGGTAAGTTGCTCTGAGTTATATAAAAAATTAAAATTATCTAAATCTGATTTAGAATTTATAGTAAGAACAAATAACAAAGGTAGGTTCGCATTTAATGATAAAGGAACATCAATAAGAGCGAACCAAGGACATAGCCTTGATTGGGTTGATGTTGAATTAGAACAAGATACCCCACCAGAAAATCTATACCATGGCACTTCACCAGAGTTTTTGAAATCAATTTATGAAGATGGTTTATCTAGAATGACTAGAAATCATATACATTTTTCACACGACTTAGAAACTGCTATAAATGTTGGTAGTAGAAAAGATAAGAAGCCTATTATACTACATGTTTCTGCCTTAGAAATGCACAACGATGGTATAAAATTTTATAAAAGCAAAAACGGAGTTTGGCTAACTGGTCATATTCCCTCAAAATATATTAAACACTAAAATTATGATTTACTTATTAATATGGATAGCATTGGGATATTTTGTATCATTATACTTCATTTGGTATTATAGATTTTCTGATAACAAACAAGTAAAAGAGATTCTTTACTAGCACTTATTGGTGTTTAATCTGGCCATTGCAATTTTATATTCACTTTAAAAACAAAAAATAATGAGAAAATTTAAAGAACTAAAAAGCGAAATAATCATATGACCATTATATAAAAACAGATGTTCCTTTATGTGGTGTTGATTATAATAAAACGGACCAAAATGGGAAGAACATAGTGATAAGTGTAAATTCACAAAACTATTAAAATATACTACTAGAAATTAGGAAATATGGAATATTATCCGTATATTCATAGTATGAATAAGTTATTAACCACAATCTTCATACTAATAGGATTAGTTTCGTTCTCACAAACGAATCTAGATAGTCTTATTATGTATGAAGTAAATGATTATAGATATTCATTGGGTGTTGATAGTATTCGTCTAGATTCTTCATCATTTTTAGCATCACAAAACCAATCATTATATTTACAAGATAACGACATTGTTGGTCACTCACAAATAGGTGAATTAGAAACTACAAAAGACCGATATGTATATTTTGGTGGAACTAGTTTTTCTATTGCTGAGGTTTGTAACAGTATTAACATCAACATAAACGCTGATAACTCTTATTATTTAGATGATATATCTTTATTAATTGTAGACTCTTGGAAAAAAAGTAAATCACACGATAGTATATTGAAAGATCCAAAGTATAAATTCGCAGGTATAAGCTCACAAGTAAAAACATCTAGTGTTGGTATCAAGGGTTGGGTACACTATGATATAGTATCAGTTATGGTATTTACCATTGATTAGAATAAAAAACACTTAGAAGGGCTTCCGCACTTTTTAATCTTCGTTTTCTTAATTTTGAACTTACCTTTGTTGGTTTTTTTGCTACTAGTTGTACTATATTCTTTTGATAACTTATACAATGTTTCAAATTCAGGAATAGTATCAACAATACCTGGTGTAGAAATTACCTCTTGATCTAAATAAACAATTTTTATTGTAACATATCTAGCAGAGGAATCTATTGTTTTTGTGCCTCCCTCGACTATTTGATTTGTTGTTATTAATGAACTATCAATTCCTATTGTTTCTAATTCAACCGTTATTTTTTCACATCTAGCTTTTGATAATCCGGTATTATCTCCAGAATATCCTAAATCTTTTAATTCATTTTGTAGATTTTTAGATAGACCTTGTTTGTCTGTTGATGATTCAACTTGTATAGCTGATATTATACCACCATCAGATGTTATATCACCAATTACTGCTGATATAGAATCTTTCATTTCTTGGTTTAAGTTATATTTACCGGAAGAAAAGAATTGGTTATTATCAAATTTTATTTCAGCTACATTTACAATAGTTTCTGGTTTTTGTGATATAACTTCTTTCCAAATGGTATCAATTTGTGTTGAATTTAGAGTCCATCCTTTTTTTACTAAATCATCTGCTTCTTCTTTGCTTCTGACTGTCTTTCCTTTTGTAGCAGTCTTCTTATCAGAAAATGTTAAAGTTTCTGTATCATCACCATTTCTTTCTACTGGTTCTTCGTATGAAGTATAAGTACCAGTTTCTTCTTTATCATTACTTTGTTGTTGGTTATTTGCAGCATTTCCAGCAAAAGCACTAGCCGCCATCGCAGTTCCTAATATATTTTCTTTCCAGCCCTCATTAATAGCTACCTTATCGACTCTTTCGACAACAACACTACCTTGTCCTCCGAAGTATAGAGTATCGCCTATCTTCATTGATTTTATTGAATTAAACTCCTCTTCTGTTACTTCACCTACATCAGGTTCTGTGTTTACTTTATGGAATTGTTCATAAGTTACTGGTTCGCCTTTATTTACACTTAACCATATATCATCTAGTGATTCATTCATTTTTGAATTTATTGACACATCAATAAATTCTTTATATCTTTTTAATTTCATAATTTTATATATTAATTTTCTAAACTATATATTAATAATACAAACACATAAACCCAACAAAATCTATTATTATAATATAATCTTTATGAATTACAAAGAAGAGATAGGAGATTTAGTAGAAGATGCATCAAAATATGATGTTGTACTACAAGGATGTAATTGCCAAAATCGAATGGGTGCTGGTATAGCCAAGTTTTTGAGACAAAAATACCCAGAAATATATGAGGCCGATACAATAGCTTATAAAAGAGGTGAGGTTAAATTAGGAAATTATTCAAAATGGGTCAATGAAGAAATTGAAACAACATTTGTTAACTGCTATACACAATATGGAACCACCGGAAGATTAGTTGGTCGAGCTGATGTTGATTATGATGCTATTAGAAAATCATTTAAATCAGTAAATAAAGAATTTGCTGGTAAAAGAGTTGGGATTCCACTTATTGGGTGTGGATTAGCTGGAGGCGATTGGTCAAAAGTTGGTGAAATAATAGATGAGGAATTATCAGAAGTTGATCCGATTGTTGTTTTTTTGTTGAGTGATTATATAAAAATAAAAATGACAGAATTCTTTAAAAAAGAATATGACTTAGATAGATATGATAGTTGGATGAATATTGAGCTACCAAAAGGACAGGAGACATTGACTTATTTTCTAGATTTACCAAAGATGTCAATACACTTTGGTATTGTACCACATATGTTTAAAAACCAATTAGAAACTTTTTTATCTGGTTTAAATTGCGTATCTTATGTGGATAAAAAAGAAAAATATTTTTTTAAACTAAAAATAACAGATGATTTCAAAAGCTATTACAAATAATTACGAAGTTGCATTAAAAAGAAAATGGAACAAAACATACTGGGCATTTGATATACATGGTACAATTGTAATACCAAACTATGATAATGATAAAATACCGAAGGTATTTTATCCAAATGCTAAAAAAGTCCTGAAAATGATATCTAATCGAAGAGATATAACAACACTACTATATACTTGTAGTCACCCAGGACAAATAGAAGAATATCAAAAATACTTTAGAGAACATGATATAATATTTGATCATGTTAATGAAAATCCAGAAGTCGTAACTGGCGAAAACAATGATTACGGCAACTATGACAAGAAACCATATTTTAATGTTTTATTTGAAGATAAAGCAGGATTTGATGCTATGAATGATTGGTTCGTAGTAGAAGAACTTCTAAATAAATATGATGAAGGCTTGTTGTTGAAATTTAATAAATAATATGATTTGGTTTACAAGCGATTGGCACCTAAATGATGATAGAATAACAAAAGACTTTAATCCATTTTTTAGGCCTTTCTGTATGTTACATCCAGAAAAGTCAAAAGAAGAATTAGTTGATATACAAAACAAATTTATAATTGATAGAATTAATCAATTCGTAAAAGAAGATGATGTGTTGATTCATGTTGGTGATGTCAGTATAGATGTTGAAGGCTTGGAATTAATGAAGGAAATAAAATGCAAAGAAAGACATTTAATAATCGGTAATTATGATGAAGATAAATTAGATTCGCTTGATCCACACTTTACTACTATGGTTGAGTCAATGACGATGGGCGAACATAATATTTATTTAAATCACTATCCGGTTAATAATGTAGAAAGGCCACTATTTAATGTTGTTGGTCATATACATGGTTTGTGGAAGGTTCAAAGGAATATGATGAATGTTGGATTGGATGCTTGGAACTTCTTACCCGTATCATTGGATACTATCTTATTCACAAAGACCGCAATAGAAGAACATTACGATGATAATGTCTTTCCAAAAACAAAGAAATAATATGAAATATTTAATAATCTATACAATAATGCAATTGAGTTTTGATCCATCTTGTGGATGTTCTAAGTTAGAATATAAAAAGATAGAAATAACAAGTATAGAAGATATGGATAAAATAAAAGGCACGCCTATAAAAGTAGAGATATTACCTGTTAAAATTGAATTATAATAGACTTTAATAGAATTAATGAGCTAACTGCTCATGAGTATGATGCTTCGGAAGAGAATAAGAAAAATTATTTCCCAGCTAGTCACTATTTGATGAATGGTCATGCGGACTATGAAATAAAATTCCAATTAGATTAATTTAATTTTACTTTCTAAAAAATATTCCTTATATTTGTAATTCAAATAAGAAATATATGATAATTAAGAACATACACGAAAAACTTCTGAATGGCATTCAAACAATGTTAATAGACACAAAAATTAACATGCCCTATTATGGAAATTTCAATCTACATGTTAATTTTAAAGAACAAGACTCAATCGGGACTTGTGCTGTTAATGTTACTTCAAAGGGTATGAATTTTTTCTACTCTCCTAAATTTTTAGAGAACCTTTCTCAAAAAGAAGTAAACTTCATTATCTTACACGAAGATTTCCATTTACTATTTAATCACCCAAAAAGAACAATAACTGGTCAATATAACCATAAGCTATCTAACATAGCACAAGATATGATTATCAACTATGTTATATGGGAAGATATTTCACACTCATTTGTTGAAATACCAAAAGATAAGAATGGTAAGAACATGGCATTATTTCCACCAAAAGAATATGATGGTAAATTAATTTTTGAAGAACTTTATGAGTGGTTAAAAGAAGATAAAGAAAAATGGGAAAAAGAAAAGAAAGAAAAGAAAGAATGTGATAGTTGTAAAGGAACCGGCAAAAAAGACGGTGGAGACAGCAAAGGCGAAGGCGAAGGAGAAAAAGGTGAGGGTGGACAAGGCGAGGGACAAGGCGAAGGCGAAAGTTGTGAAGATTGTGATGGTACCGGAAGTGAAGGCGGAAAAGGCTCTACTGGAAAAGGCGCTTATGGGCCTTATGGTAAAAACCCAGGTGGTGGAGAAATCGATACTTGGTCAAAAGAACAAATCTATCAAGATATGGAAGATGGTAATGGAGAATATATGGATAAACATATAGGTGATGATGTTCCAGAAGAAATGAGAGAAGGAATGGTACGTGATGTTATGGAAAGATTATCCGCAAGAGGTTACTCAGCAGGAAATGTTGAACAAACTCTTAATAAATTGCGTAAGAAAAGAAAAGATTATTTAAGAGAAATCAAAAGAGCAGTTTCGAATACTATTTTTGGTACTCAGAAGCAAAGAACTATAACTAAACCAAATAGAAAGGGAATTAGAGGACTTAAGGGACACAGAAAAGTTAAAACACAAATTAATTGTATTTTAGACACCTCTGGTTCTATGGGTGGTACTTTCGAAAAAGTTCTTGCTTATATTTATAGAAATGATATTGAAGTTAATTTAATTGAGGCTGATACCGAAGTTAAATGGGTCGAACACATAAAGAGTAAAAGAAAATTAGAGTCTCTTAAAATTAAGGGATTAGGCGGGACCGTATTACAACCAGCTATTAACCTGGTTGCTGATAAGTTTAACAAATATAACACTGTTGTATTAACCGATGGTTATTGCGATAGACTAGATTTATCTAAAATAAAAGGTAAAGTCCTAATGATATCTATTGGAGTTAAGGTTCCAATTTCAAGAACTAATGGTAAGGTAAAACAAATAATTGTCGAAAGGGATGATTAATAAAAAGGGAGACTAAAAAATGGTGAAGGCATTTTATTATCTTCCTTAGATTCTATTATTAATTTAGAAAACTTCTTCATTATTCTATTCTTTCTATATTTTTTAATTCTACTGAATATTCGGAACCATATATATCCACTGTTACTAAACCATCATCATCTATACTAACTGGTCTCATTGGTTCTTTTGGATCATTATCTGGATAGTTTTTTATAATTGAAGAGTATATAAACCCATTGTTTTTTATACAATCTATTATATCATCTTGGTTAATATTGTCGCTATTTATATTGTTAATTTTAAAATCTTCAAAATATTTTACCCATTTCATGTAATTATATATTAAAAAATAATATATAACATTATGAAATACTTAAAGAAATTTAATGAAGAGCTTAAAGATTCAACTTATAGATCCGCTGCTCGTAAATTAAAAAAAATGGGACATGATGATAGGGCTGATTATATAGGCTCACATGCTGGTGATATTATCTATAAGGAAAAATTAGAAAAATATTCTAAATATGGAACATATCAAATTAGAATAAGCGATATGTCAAAGTTAAATACTAATAGTGATAATAAAAATCCTTCTAATGAATTAACTTTGGATTTCCATTTGGATATTTCGTTTGTAGAAGACCACTTTATTGATAGTGTTGATTACAATAAGAATGGTGGTGGTGGTACTATTTGGTTATCGGTGGGTTTAATACCAACAAAGGAATCAATAGAAAAGTGTAAAGAATTTATAGAGGATGATACATTTAATTATAATGGATCTTATTGTATTATGGCAATAAATATATACTTTGATTTATTTGAATCTAGTATTGAGTTTAAATCAATAGAAATAGATAGTCAGGATCCTATGGAGAGATATTATGTTAAAATAGCAAATAGACAATCCGCTGGCAAATTAAAGATGTTATTGAAGAAAATGTTTGGGGATAAAAATTTCAATTATCCAGGATATGAAGGTGGTTTTTATGATCAGATTAATAATGTAATAGGAGCACAAGAGGGATTTTCATCAGACTATGGATTTAATTCAGAACAAATATCTGAATTAATAAATGACACATCCGCTAATTTGATGTATTAATAAAAGATGTATTAATAAAAAGAGAATGATATTTTTAAAAAAATTTAACGAAGAATTAAATGGTTATGGAGAATCACCAGAATCTATATTAAGGGATTTATGTTGGGACTTAGTGGATGCCGGATTAACAATAGAATTTCCGGTTGGAAAAGAAAATAAATTTAATAAGTTTTATCTATCTATAAATGATAAAGATTCCGTAATTTGTAAAGATTACCCAAAAGATGATATGGATTGGCTACATGGTAAACCAATAATGTATTCTTTCTATAAGGAACTAGAAGATTTTGGATTAGTTAGAGATAGAGATTTTAAAATATTTGGAGGAGGAACAGGAGTAAACATTGTTTTTGATGATAAAAGTGTTATTAAATTATGAAAATTAAAAAATATGATCAGTTTTTAACTGAGCAAAAAGAAAATACATTAGATATACCAAATGATGTTTTAAAGATATCTGAGGCATATAGAAAGGCCGGAAAAGACATTTTTCTAGTAGGTGGTGCCGTTAGGGACTATATACAAGGCATAACACCAAAAGACTACGATCTAGTCACCAATGCGTTAATAGATGAGTCCAAAGAGATATTAAAAGACTTTAATGTTTCTGATGAACAAGGAAAAAGCTTTGGTGTCATTCGTGTTTATACTAAAGAGTGTCCAGAAGGACATGAAATAGCTTCTTATAGGAAGGATATATCAGGTGGTAGAGATACTAAAGGCGAAGAAGACAAAGTAGAAATGGGTCAACATATAACAATGGAAGATGATTGTAATAGAAGAGATCTAACAATGAACGCACTTTATTATGATATAAATAAAAAAGAGATAATAGATTTAGTTGGTGGTGTTGATGATATCAAAAAAGGAATAGTAAAAGCAGTTGGAAATGCTAGTGAAAGATTCTTAGAAGATAGATTGAGAATACTGAGAATATTTAGATTTACTGCTAGAACTGGTGGTAGAATAGATAAAGAAACATCCGATGCTATAAAAAAAGACAATAGACTGATAGGAGTTGGGCCAAAAGATGATGTCTCACAAGAAAGAATATGGGAAGAATTGGAAAAATCATATAAACAATCAAAAAAATATAATGATTATCTATCCTTATTAACTGAATATAATATGTGGGGTCAAATTTTTCCTGGTTCAAATATAAATACCAATTTAATTAATAGTGATAGTTTTTTAATAACTATATCTAATCTATTCAAAAATGAAGAAACAACTGGTTTATCTAATAGGTTAGTACAGAATTATAAAATGGAATCAGATATTGTAAAGGCTATAATATTTTTAATAAATTTATTGGATTTTAAACCAGATTCAGTTTTGGATATATACAAAAAGAAATTAGTTTCTGGAGTTACTGATGATAATATAAGAGAATGGGTATCAATAAACAACCTTGATAACTCGGTATTAAAATTTATCGATTATAAACCATCTGTATCTGCAAAAGATCTTATGGAAATGGGATTTGAGAGAGCGGCACTTGGAATCGAGATAAAAAGATTAGAAACAGAGAAATTTAAAAAATTATGATAAATTATATTACTTATATAAAAGACTCTTTAAATCAAAACTATCTTGGAATAAAATTCCCTATTGCTATTTTGCGACCATTTTTGGATGATTTAGAAGAAATCCTTGGTGAAGATTATGAAGAATTTGTACAAAATCAAAAAAATAGAGACAGAGATTCACACCACTTGACTGTAATTAATGTTCGTGACTATAATAGTTTATCAAAATATATGACACCAACTAAGTTTGTTGAGTCTCTGCAAAATATATTAAAATATGAGATAGATGATTTGAAAATGATGGGTATTGGTACAGCAGAGAAATCACACAATAGGACTTATTTTATTGTTTGTAAGTCAGAAAAATTAGATGCTGTTAGGAAAGTATATGACCTACCACCGCATGACTTTCATATAACATTAGGATTTAAGGATCGTGATGTTTTTGGTGTTAGGAAGAATGAAGTTATGGAGAGGGATAGTAAATTTATAAAACTTTTATCTAATGAGTATTATAAGAATGAAAGTTGGTCATTCATAAGAGATATAGAAAATTTCAAACTAAGTAGAGAAATTGAAATATTACCAATATCGATAAAAGACACGACCGCAAAATTCAAAGTTGGTGATGAATATATAGAAATATCTTATTTAGAAGATATTGATAAGATGTGGATAGTTTGTAAATATCCCTCTAATAAAGAAGAATATATAATTACCGATGATGAATTGGTTAAAATTTTAAAAAAATAAAATAAAATGGAATTAGTTAAATATTATTCACTAGATGAATCCTATGGTAGTAGAGAAATAGTGCTCGATGAATTGGATCATCTTGTTGATGAAGATAAAATAGAATATAACCTAGTTAATTACAATGTTATAAAAATTAAAGATATAGACTTGAGTGATAAAGAAATTGGCGATATCGCTAATTTCTTAGAATCAAATGATGTTTATCCATATTTAGATGGCAATGATGAAGTTGGTTTCTTTGATGATGATTTTATGGATATTGATGATTAATATATATGTTGTATGAAAAAGTTCACAAACATAACAGATAAGAACGTATCGATAGATTTTGATAAGGATAAAGAAGGTGACTTATCTAATGATATAGAATCACTTGATAAACAACTAGAAGATCAGATTGGTAGCACAAAACTCGAAGGTGAATGGGAAATACAATCTATTGTTGGGGTTTCTTTGGAACCACCAACTGAATCAGATCTCAAAAAGAATGAAGCAATAATAATAAATGGTGAATTAGGTGGTAACCCAATAAAAAGAGGTGACTTTATCTATATAACTGCATTAATAAATAAAAAAGGTAGCTATACACATATGAACCAGATGGGTGTTGTTAAAACAAGAATTACTGAAATATATAATAGTCTATTGGTATTAAATCAAATTAGGCACTTATAATAATTATTTTATAAGTATATTTGTAAATATGAATTTTATATTTACTGACATAGATGGTGTTTTAAGCACAATAAATAGACCAGAGTGGTCTAGGATATCCATTGGTTTATATAATGACCTATATAATGACGTAGTTAGGTTGGATTTTCAAAGGAAGATTATGAAAAGGCTAGAAACCTTCTTAAAAGTTGATGCATAATTTTTTATTGTAGATTATTATCCTTATATTTACTATATGAGCGGATATACAGAGATTAAAATAGATTCTAGTGATACATTATATACTTGTGATCGATATGGAAATATTGGTAGAACAATATCAACTAATGTTAGGTACGCTGTCTTCAATGAAGATAATAATACTTTCTTAGTTACTAAATTAGATGGCTCAGTACACACACTAGATAAATACGGTAACTCTATAAGGAAAATATTTTCCGGTGCCGTAGAAGCCAGATATATGGATAATGATATCCTTGTTAGAACAAACGAAGGAAATAAAATCATTGACATATATGGTAATATATTAAGAAGTGTTTAATTATCTTTTTATTATTAAAATTTCATGAGAGTCTTTGATGGGGTAACTATTTTATCATAGGGTTCTATAAAGGGAGTTATTATTTTAGTGGCTCTTGTTTTTCCACCAGGGTATCTTATTAGTGTTTTCATATATGTTATATACTATATAAATAATAAGTTATTTTATTTTTTTATTAGCAATATTCTCCTTATATTTACATTAGAATAATAACGAAGATTATTCAATTATAAAAAAAAATATTTCAAAAAATATTTCAAAAAATATTCCATAATTACAATAATCTTCCTTATATTTGTATGACAGAACGAAATTATATTTATAACCACAAAAAATAAAAATAAAATATGGCAAATCTATTCAGCAAAGCAAGGAAAACACCAATAAAAGCGGCAAAACCAGCAGACAAGAAAGTTAGAGTATCAGTTAATGATGATTCTTTCTTCGATAAAGTTTCTAAATTAGAAGTATTACAAGATCAAATGAAATCAATTAAAGCTAAGGCTGATATGATTTCTAGTGATATCAAAGAAACTACAAAATCAGCCTGGGCCAATCTATACGCAGACGGTCGAAGAAATCCGGGTTCTGTTGTTATGGAGAGCACTAGTGGTCTTGATGTTGCTCAATTACTTTTTGTTCCATCTGATAAGTACTTAAGTGTTACAGAAGAAAGAGCTGATGAATTACGTGAGACATATGGTGATGATGTTATCCAAGAAGATACTACCTTCTCATTTGATTCTGCGATGATTGAAAAATATGGGGAAGTTCTTTCAAACCTTATCATCGCATCAGATGATATTGCTGAATCAGATAAAGAAAAAATAATCAAAGCTACTACTAAAATTAGTATCGCTAAAGGAACAATCGATAATTTCAGTGATTTCGATGGTGATTTAGAAACTATCGTTGAAGATATTCGACCAGTTTTTTCACTAAAAAACATCGAAGTAATTAAAGGCTAAAAATAAATGGGCCTCGTAAAGCCTCTTGTCTTTGATAACGTAACGAGTGGGAGTAGGTAGAAATACTAACGCCTCCCAAACCGGTCCCGTAGCTCAGTTGGTTAGAGCGTCTGACTCATAATCAGAGGGTCCACGGTTCGAGCCCGTGCGGGACCACTAACAAAAATGAACAATGAAATATTATTTAATTTACTGGGAAGGTGAGGGTGGAGATAGTGAAAGCTATTCTGTCTTTTATTCAAAATTAATTCAAGCCGATTCTGAAATAGAAGCTTGGGAAATTTGGAAAAATAGATTTCCAAACTACCAAATTGGCGATGAAGATAATCATGGAATTGAAAAAATGGATATATGGAAAAAGTAAATAAATTCTCATTTGGTATTGAAACCATGAGACACCTAAAAAAAGAAAATAACCATGATGAAGATCTTGGCAAAAAATATAGATCTATGTGTAATAACCATCACAAAGTGGATAAACTTTGTTTTGATAATCCTCATGATGCTACTTTAGGAAAAATTCTAAGGAAATTAATTTAAAATTTCTTTAATAATTAAAAAAATTATATTATATTTACACTCAATCAATAAAAAATAAAAAAGATATATGTTAGAAAAAATGAAAGAAAAGTTAGTAACACTAACTAAGAAAGAAAAAAAATACTTCCAAGTTATGTGGGCAAAGTATGGTGTTTTATTTATAACATCTAAGCCTGGTGTTGCTAAATCAGCAATTGCTAAGTCTATTGCTGATAAGATGGGGTTTAATTATGTCGATATGAGATTGACTATGAGTGATGAATCTGATTTCAAATTTCCCTTCTTAACAGACAAAGAATATGATGGCGAGACCATTAAAGTTTCTGGATGTGCCGTTCCACAATGGGCATATGATGCTAACCAAGCACCCACCATTATTCACTTCGAAGAGTTAAACAGAGCGGCTTTATTTGTTAGAAATGCGGCACTTCAAATTCTTTTAGAAAGAGAAATCGGTACCTTCAAATTCAATAGTAATGTTATTATGATGGCATCAGGTAACCTTGGTGAGGAGGACGGAACAGATGTTGAGGAATTAGACTCTGCTCTTAATAACCGACTTATTCACCTAAGTCACACACTTAGTGTTGATGAATGGTTAAATGATTTTGCATATAAGAACTGTCATAAATTGATATCCTCATTCATTAAAGCAAATCCAGAAAAATTATATCAATCACCTGGTGAAAATACAAAAGCTTATGCTACACCACGTTCTTGGACTATGCTTTCTGAGTTTATTGTTCAAAATTATGGAATGGATGCTTCGCCTGTTGAATTCTTACCAATGCTAAAAGAAGTATCAGTTGGATATGTTGGAAACTCAGCAATGAGATTTATTCAATATTGTGAAGATATGATGAACATTTCAATCAATGATGTTATCAATAACTATGATGGTATCAAAGACGACTTAGAAAAATATAACCGAGATAAAAACTCAGAGTTGATTGAGTCACTGAAAGAAATTGAGATTGTGAAATTAAATAACACACAATTAGACAATGTTTATAAATTCTTAAAAAATGTTGGGGATGATGAAAAAACAGCATATTTGCTATACATCTTAGATAATGCTACTGATGTTAACATCCCTAAATTGAAGAAATTCTTACTTCGATTTGAAGATTTGTTAAGAACAATCAAGAAAATTAATAAACCTACTACTTAAATATATGATATTCCCATTGGTCCCTGTATATCAAACCATTGGGTGTATACAAGGGGGAACTGCGGGAATCGGTCCCTCTTTTTTTTTTTTTTAATAAAAAATAATGAAAATGAAAATCTGGATAGTAAGAGACAAAATATATAGAAGTGAAAGTGGTTTTAATAATGGGGATAAAGATTCCTTGGTTATGGATTTAGATTTATGCTCCACTCCCGAAGAATTAGAATTTCGTGAAGAGATAGAGAATTATATTGGGTCTGAATATATTGAAGAAGCATCTTCTATAACTAAGGATATTCTTATTGGTGCTAATTTAGATTCATACACCAAATTATGTTTCTTGAATGGTAAGGATTGGTATAAACCAAAAGAAATATCAGGAACAATACAAATAGGGCCCATAATAATTATTTAAACAAACTATAAAATAATAATATAACCATTAACAAAAAAATCAAAAAATGCGAAGAAGGGAATTGAAAATACTAGGACTTTCATATAGTCAAACACAATTAGGCTCATATGTAATAGTATTATCAGATAAGGTTGGTAAGAAAAAATTACCTATAATAATAAAACCGGCTGAGGCACAAAGAATAGCCATTGAGATAGAGGGTATAAAATCATCTAGACCGATGATACATGATTTATTTAAAACAATGACGGATTTTTATGGATTAGATGTTCAGGAAGTTTTTATACACAATATACTAGAAGGTATTTTTTATACAAAAATAAAAACTACAAATGGATTAGATGAAGTTGATATGGAATGCACAGCAGGTGATGCAATTGCGTTATCTGTCATTTATGGTTGCCCAATATATACAACATCAGAAATATTAAATGATGTCGGTGTTGCTATAAATGATGATGGTTCTCCTATTTTGGAGGGTGATACAGAAGATTTGGAAGATGAAGTTGAAGTTAGTGGGGATTTAGAAGATAATCTAGATAGAATCGTTTCTGTTGAAGATTTAGATAAAATGATGAATGATGCCATTGGTGAAGAAGATTATCTATTGGCGGCTAGATTAAGAGACAGAATAACAGAACTAAGAGGATAGTAATTTTGTCAATTATTTTACTATCTTTGTATTATTATTAAACTTAAATTAAAAATTATATGAAAAAATTATTATTACTATTATTCACAATATTAACACTATACAATTTATAATGTAATTATAGGCGACACTCTATTTATTGATTATAACACCAGTACAAATATTGGATTGGTAGATGATCTTTATTTAAGATATGATTATGGTAGCAACCTTTTAAATTTAACATTTTTACCAAATAATACATATCAAATATATCTATATGATATAATAGGGAGCTTACAATATAGTTCAACGGTAACCAATTCAGTAGTCTATACATTAGATATGAATCAATATCCCAGTGGTTCTTATTTTCTAAAAATCCAACAAAATCCAAATATTATTTATAATATTCAGATACTTAAATATTAATCAATAAGATAAATAATAAAAAAAAGCCTTCTAAATTTTAGAAGGCTTTTTTTATGATTCATTTACGGAAAAACAAAATGGATGTTTGGATTTTTGAGACCACTTTGGGCCAGTGAACTTTCGATTGATTCCTTACTATAATATATTATGTATAAAGAAATAGACATCGAATTCATAGAATTTTATATTAAAAAGAAATACAATCAAAGACTACATGTATATTTTGGTGTATCTAAACCCGTAGCATCTGCTTGGAGAAATAAGAAATTTCCAGATGGGAGATTGATGGAGTTTGTTAGAAAGGAAAAAACAATTAATGTATTGGAATTATTTAATGTCCTTTATAAGGAAGACTAACTTTATTTATATATACATAAAATAAGTTAGTCATTATGAAGAAATGTAGTAAATGTGAAATAGAAAAGGAATTGTTGGAATTTTATAAAAATCAAAAATCAAAAGATGGTTATGATCGTGTCTGTAAGGAATGTAGATCAAAATCTGATAAAAAATATAGAGAAAAGAACAAAGAAAGGTTAAAAATAAAGAAAAAGGAATATAGGGATAGACCGGAAATTAAAGATAGACAGAAGCAATGGTGGGTAGATAATCAAGACAAAAGGAAGGGTTATAGATTAAATTATGATAAAGATAAAGAAAGAGCACATCGTAAAAGATGGCATAAATCTTTTAAAAAAAGAAAGCCACATGTTATAGCTTGGAGAACAACATTAAATAATTCACTCAAAAGATTTGGTAAAACCAAAGAAGGTAAGACTATTAAACTTTTAGGATATTCAGCACTACAATTAAAAGAACATATTGAATCACTATTTGAGGAAGGAATGAGTTGGGAAAATCACGGAGAGTGGCATATAGACCATATAAAAATGGTCAATGACTTTGATAAAGAAACCCCAATGAATATAGTCAATTCTTTAGATAATCTAAGACCACTTTGGGCTAGTGATAATTGTTCAGGAAAATTTAATTAAAATTAAAATAAAATAATATGATCAGTTATATTGGCGGTAAGAGTAAGATAGCCACATTTTTAAGAAACTACATCCCAAACAACATAGAAACGTACGTAGAGCCATTTAGTGGCGCATTCTGGGTCTTTTTTAAATTAAACCACCCAGTCTTTATGAATCTAAAAAGAGTTGTTTATAATGATGTTAATCCATTGAATGTTAATTTATTTCTAGCAGTTAGAGATTATAATAAGTTATATGAGATATCAAAAGATATTCCAATTGAAGATGTTGATTTGTTTAATAAATTTAAATTAGAAATTTTTGATGAAGATTTGGTATTAGATAGTAAAGTTCCAAATTATGAAATAGCATATAAGTATGCTTATATACTTAGTCAAGTTTGGTCTGGTACTGATCCAAGAAGAGGTAACTTAATAAAAAAAGGTGGATATGTTTCTAAGAAAACTGGTGAATATAGATCTAAGTTTGAAATCTTTAGAAGCAAATTAGTAGATACTTCTTGGCAAAACCATTTCGATGCTATAACAGATGTTGAAATGTTAGATTTTGAAGATGTTATTAAAAAATATGATTCTCCAAGCACATATTTTTATTGTGACCCACCATATTTCAAAACTGAGAATTATTATATAAACCACGATTTTGGAATAGATACACATGAGAGATTGGCTAATACCTTAAACTCAATAGAGGGTAGGTTCGGTCTTAGTTATTATCACTTTGATAAACTAGATGATTGGTTTCCGGAAACAAAATATAAATGGAATTCAAAAGAGTTCGTTAAGAGTGCGATGGCAACTAGTGGTAATAAACAAACAAAAGGCATAGAACTTTTCATCACAAAAAATTAAACCACACCAAAAAGAAAGGAACATAAAATAAATAAATAGATTATATGTTTAAATTGGGTGATTTGGTTATAAAAAAGACCGGGGGTAATAAAATGACAATATCTAAAATAGTAGATAGACTTATTGATTGCCAATGGTTCGTTGGATCAAATCTAAACAATGATACATTTTCTTTATCCGAATTGATACACATCGATGAATATTATTTATATTTAAAGTTAGAAGAAAGAGAAGATAAAATAAGCAAAATATTGAATTGAATTTAGAAATTAATAAAATTTACCATCAATATATAACTAGGATGGTTATATTTTCTTTATTTTTAAACAAAGTTCATATAAGAACACCAGGCGTTTACAAACAATCAGTTCATACATTTTTAAAAAGAAGATTATCTTGGGATATAAATTTAAGAATAGATACCGGGAAAAAGCTCGATAGAGATTCTGAAAGAGACTTATTATTAGATCAAGTTTTGTATGATTTTGAATCTAAATATTTAACTGAAGTTATTGTGGAATTTACTACACCAATAAAGGATGTTAAGATGGAAATAAATCTAAGTGAGGAAGATAAGTATGAAGATTTCCTATATGATTAAACATCATGATACCAGAATCTAATATCATTGGTATTTAATTCATAAGATTCGAATCCAAGCAAATGGCAAACATTATCTAATTCTTCCCCTATATCATCTGGGACTAAACCATTCATAGTTTTATATTCAAATCCAACATCTACATACCTATCATAAACTTCCACACCACCTTTATCCACCATAATACTTGTATTTTTAAAGGCCTCTTCTATATCCTTTATTTGTGGTAATTTAAAATCCTCAACCACCTTATCCTTTAGTTTAAAATTATAAGATAGGTATGATATATTTAAAAGATAATCCCCTTCATCGACCCTCGGACTCGATCCAATTTGTATATCATACATAGACCAACCAATGTCTGATAGCCTACCCAATGGTGCTTTCATTTCTTCCATAATTTTTGCTAAACCATCCTTTTATGTTATTAAATACTAATTTAAATCTACCTCTTATTCTATTCCCAGATTTAAATATTGGGTTAAAGAATCTATAATCACCACTTTTATCTAAATAGTTTTGTAGTTTTATATCAGAACCAGTTGATGATATCTTTGGGTTGTATTCTTCTAGTATATCAATTAGTATATCAATCAAATCTTTTATATCAGATTCTAAATCGATGCTTTCAAATAATTTATATTTTTTTAAATGTTTCATTTCTTAAATGTTATATATTTATCCATTTTCCTTTTAAGTATTTCATCACCATTATGTTTATAATACTTATACTTACCATTAACATCATTAACTACGTAGAAATTATCTGGTCTTAGATTCTTTAAGAAGTCCTTAGTTGTTCCTAGTTGTCTAGAGTATACAAAATCTATATATTCTCCATCAGCCATGTGTCCGCCCGATTCTCCTCTCTTCTTATTTCTTTCTTTTGATATATCAACATCAATTAGTATTAATATAAAAATAACTTTGTATCCATTTTTCTTTGATGATTTAAACACATCAAATATTGCTTTATCATTTGATCCGGTTGTATCATATATAAAATTATGACCACTATTTATATAGCTCATTAGATATCTTATATTTAATTCAGTGGATCCTTTGTGATATTTGGATTTATCTTTTGTGAATTTAAAAGAAACATCATCTGTTGAGAATGTTTTAATACTACTTTGATATTTGTTAATTACATTCCTAGCGAATGTTGATTTACCAGAGCCGGGTATGCCTAATAGAATTATCCCTAATTTTTCTTTTATAAAAAGTTCCTTTATTGGCGTATTCTTTGAATATTCTTCTAGTATTTTTGTATCTTTAAATTTATAAATAAAATCCATTAATTATATATTAATATATAGAACTATTAATCACAATAATTCCATTTATAATTATTTTTATTGTATATTTGTATCTCACAAAACTACCGATATGAGAGGATATAGAAAATATGATAAAGAAGAATTATTTAAAATGATTGATGCTATTTCGATTTCTCGAAAAGGTAATCAAGTAATAACAAAATATTACAACAAAGTCATAAAAACTGCGAATGTATCAAATAGATATGAAATATTTGATATATCAAAGTACCTTAAATCTAAAATCAAATCAATCGAAGAAAATTTTGATATAAGTCAATATAGCCTATTAGTAAAGGGTGGTATTCAATATTTAAAATTGATTTCGGATAAAGTCAATATCGGTGGTGTGGATTTCTACAAATCTTTTTATATCTTAAATTCTAGTGATAAGAGCCGTAGGTTGAGTTTTAATGTTGGATTGAAGTCTGATGATGGAAACTTCTATACTGTTGGTACAACCAATGCCTCTCTTATTAAAAAGCATTTAAAGGGTGTGACAAAGGCCGCAGAAGATGCTTCTGTTGGATTTGATGGTGAATCATTTGATGATCAAATAAAAAGTATACAATCACTGGTGGGTCATAGAATATCATTCTCTAAAATGAGAGAAGTTATTTTAGGCGAAGGTGATATTCCAAAAGTTAACCACAGAAAGCTAGACGCTTTTAAAAATAATATAAGATACGCTAGGGATGGTGGGTTTTTATTAAATACACAACAAAGAAGATTTATGTTGGAGTATTCAGAAAACACAGATTCTGTTCCAGTTAATTTAGACTTTGATATGGATGCTTTTTGGGCATTTAAAATTTACATGAGAATATTCAACCGACAAGATTCACACATCGTTAAAAACGAAACTACAAGAATCATGAAAATGACAAGATGGGCGGTAAGAAATTCATTAATAGAATCATTAGGAATATGAGAAATTTAGAAGAAGATAATAATGGGTTTGTTAATTTCCCAATAGCAGGTGAAGGATTAAAAGTAGGTCGAGGAAAATCCTTGGTTTATATTGTTGCATTTAGTTTAGATTATGATTATATACTATCAGGATCTTATATAAACCTAAACTCCAGTTTTTTAACTGATGATGTTTCTGGTAGATGTGTAAAAATAAAAGGCAACTACGAAGAGGAAGGATTATCATTTATTAGTAGTGATAATGATACAAAATCTTTTCCCATGGTTAGTTCGGTTTGTATTGGCTGGAGTGATTCATCATTTATAAATAGAGACTCTGGTGAATATTGGTATGCTAATTTTTCTAGTCTTAGCCAAGAAGGCAAAAAGCTTTACTATTCTATTAAAAAACTACACAACAATAAAGAAGTTAGAATTATTACATTAAATAACGCAATTTAATAAAAAATTTATTATATTTGCATCATAAATAAAAACACAAAAACAAAATAAATGAGAAAAATTGAAATATTATTATCTGATTGTATCAGAGAAGTCCTTGAAGTAATTAGTTCTGAATCATTAGTAGCGAAGATGTTGCTAAATATAAATGAGTATTCTGATAATTTGGTAGATAATCCAATTAATTATATTTCAGTTTCTGACTCAGATAAGGGCAAAATTTCCTACTTAAATTTAGATAGAATTAAATCAGTAAGTAAAGATGGTGGGGACCTTTGGAAAGATTCTAGATACCATGCTAAACCAGGCTCATTTGTTAATAAATTATTCAAAGGAATATCACAAAGAGAGGTAGAAATATTTTCTAGTCTTTTTAGATCTGAATCAAATAAACCAAAGTTTGAACTAAAGGTGTTGGTTGGTGAGGAAATAAGAACAGCATATAATTATAAATCACATAGTTCAGATTATGGCACACTTGGTGCTTCTTGTATGAAGCATGATAGTTGTTATGATTATTTGAACATCTATGCTAAAAATAAAGATGTAATTTCTATGCTTGCTATGTATGATGAGCATAAGCGAATTATGGGTAGAGCAATTCTTTGGCAAGAAGGCTCTAATAAAATAATGGATAGAATCTATTCAGTTAATGATGAAATTTTACATCTACCATTCAAGAAATGGGCAACTGAGAATGGTTTCTTATATAAAACAAAACAAAATTACTTCGATACTCTTAATTTTGAAAACATGAAAACCGATAAGAAAGAATTGAAGCTTTCATTTAATATTGATATGTTAGATGATAATTCTTTTCCATATATGGATACGTTTAAGTTTGCTGATACAAAAAAAGGAATTATATATAATTATAAACCAGATGGTACCGAATCTGATATATCAGCAAATATTAAAATATTTTGCTCAACAGATGGGTCCACTTATGATGGTAACTTCATGTCATTTGATGATATTGATAGGGTTTATAGAAATACAGGAGATATGGTACTTTTGGATTACTGTGATAAAAGAACAACACATTCAAACACTACTTGGTCGAACTTAAATGATAAATATATTCTAAAATCGCACTCCATTTATAATGAGGAACTAGATGATTATATCTTTACAGAAGAAATGGATAAACACAATGATAAAAAGGCCATTGAAATGAGAATAGAATTTTTAAAAGAAAGAAGAAAGAAGAGGAAAGAAGAGGAAGAACAATATCTTTTGAGTATTAAAAAGGTAGAGAATCTGACTCAAGGACTATAAGAAGTGGATTTCTTAATATAGATATGAGTAGCTGGAGAAGATAAACTATTACTTCCTTTGTTATATAATAACATATGACAAAGGAAGAAGTATTAGATTTATTGAGTGTGTTTGATGATACTAAATTTAAATTTAATTCTGATAAACACCTATATACTTATGATAGTGATAAATTCACTTCCGTAACAACACTAATCAGTAAATTTCATGAACCATTTGATTCCGATAAATGGTCTAAAATAAAGGCCGAAGAAAGAGGGATAGAACAAGAAGAGATATTAGAAGAGTGGCAAGCGCTAAATGATTATGCTAATATTGTTGGAAATGGTTTACATGATTGGTGTGAAAACTATTGGAATGGTAAATACCAAAAGCTACCAACCTGTTTAGATACAATAAAGAGGATCAATAAATTCAATATATTATATGCACAAAAGTTAAATAAATTAACTCCAATTGTTATGGAGAAGATGATATTTCATCCAAGGTGGAAAATAGCCGGGATGATAGATTGTTTATTTTTATATAAGGGTAATATTTTTATATTTGATTATAAAACAAATAAAAAATTTAACACAGATTCAGATAGAGCAGGAACTTGGAATAAATTATTACCGCCATTCGAAGATTTATTTGAAAATCATTTAAATGAATACTCTATACAATTATCATTATACTCATTAATTTTAAAAGAAATGTGTGGAATATCAATAAAGAAAAAATATCTTATTTATATAGGCCCAGATGATAACCCAGGTAAAATTTACAAAGCTCTTGATTTAGAAGATAAATTAAAGACCTTTTTAGAAAGCGAAGAATACCAAGATAGTATTTAATCGGTATATAATTCCATTTCTTTTAGAATTTCTATTATATCACTAGTTGAATCTAGAAAATCTTCACAGAAAACAACTTCCATTTTACCAATAACCATATCTATTTCATTTCTTATCGACCAATCTTTTATTATTAATGATAATTCATCATAAGATTTTTCATTCAGCTCTGTGCTTGATTTCTTTAATTCGGATTTAAAATCAGCATCCATACTTATCAACTCTTGTTGTAGTGATTGAAATAATTCACCATTCCTTTTTTGGCGGTCTTCGTCTAATTTTGAATTAGACTCTTTTATTATCTCATTAATTTTATTTTTAATTGGTTCGATCTTTTTAATAAATTCCCTTTTTGATTCCTCTATTTTATTAACTCCACTAATATAATTTTTATAATGTGATGTTAGATCTTGAAAATCTATAACTCTAAGTTCCATGTTTTTTATTATTTTATACTTATATTAAAATATCCTTTGAATGTTTCCAAACTAAGAAAGCAAATATTCAATAGCATTCTTATACCTTGTGTATAAGTTCTGAAGTTCGGTTAGATTAGGATCTACCTCGTCTATTAACGTTGGATTTATATCTGTATCTTTCATAACTTCTATAAATGTCTTTCTTTCACCAATTAACCTAGCATATTGTTTGTTTTTTATATAATAGTTTGTGTTTCCACCAAATTCTTCTTTTTCTAAAATACTACCTAGTAGGTCATTATTTGATTCTCTAAATATATCAAATGAAATCTGATATACTCCCTTGGCTTTGTATAATTTAGATAATTCGGTTAAAAAAGAAGATTTTGTTTTTTCACAAATTAATTTCCAAGATTCATATTTATAGGATTCTACATCAGATCTCCTAGATTCTCTAGTTCCAAGTTTTCTCTTTTTTAAATGAGGCTTATTTATATCAAAATCATAATATACAAACATAACTTCTTCAAAAGCCGAATAATCACCCTTGTCTATTAGCTCGTCTATGTAATTTAAATATTCAATTTGATTGTCTCGGCCCTTTAGAGCTAAGTTGTTTATTTTATTATAGATTTTATTTAATTTTCTCCTATATAGATTCTCCATTAACTATATATTAATTTAATTTAAGAAAGTATAAGAATCATGATTTTTTATATCTTCGGATAATTTTATCTCATCATCTATATCTAATTTCATCTTGAACTCTTTTGAATACCAATCTACCATTTGTGTTATGATAACATCTTGTGCTTCTCCGTTATTGTGATAAACATACCAATCATATTCAGAATCATATTCATCAGACCAATCATCATCAACCCATTCTAGCAATTCATTATCATACATAACAGCCACTTCTGATTCGCTGAATTTTTTATTAATTTCAATTAGTGCTTTACTTGTATCAAAACTTTCTGATTCAAATATTATGTCTAATTTATTATTCTCTTCTTTTCTTGAGAAAAGATTATAATTTTTTAATTTTAAAAACTTCTTATTCATCTTTCTTTGTTGTTATTATTTTTGCCTTATCAATAACGAATCCCTTATCCTCTTTTTTTTCCTTATTTAGTTTTACTCTAATTTCTTGTTCATTTAAATCCCCACCTTTATCTTTCTTTTGTTCATCATAAGACATAACATAAGCAGTAGTTCCTCTATATTCTTGGTCTTTCTTGAGTGCGCCCTTTTTTAAATATTTCAATTCGTCTCCTTCTTCGAATTTATAATCACTCTTTGTATATTTAGAATCTTCCCATCTGTATGAGTCATTATCCTTTTTCTTTATAGCTTCTTCAAAATTGAATTTTTCAACCTCACCCTCTTCTTTGTTCTTAGATGATATTTTTTCTTTTTCTTGTTTTGCTCTTTTGTCTGCTTCTTCTTTTCTTATTTTCATATCAGACACAAACTCAGTTAGATATTTATCACTTAATTCTTCCTCAGTTAAACCAGTACCATTTGATATTTCTTCCATCTCACTAGATATCATCTCTTGTTCTAATTCTAGTTTTTTGAGATTTATATAATATTCTATTTTTGGATTTTTCTCATTAGATATGACTTCTTTTATTTTAAGATTAAACTTCTCTTTTGATACTTCTTTTTGTCTTTCATATAGCTTCGATGTTTTTTGCATCATAGCCTTTAACTTTTCTTCTTCTTTTTTATCTTCTTTTTTATCACCCTTTAGATGATCAACATAAGCCACAATAGCTTCGATTCTTTTTTCACCTATATTGAATAATTCCTTTTTATATTCTACCATTATTTTATCAATTTCGGAAGCACTGCCAAACATTTTTGAAAAACCAAGTGATAATTTATTTTTTAACGACTTGAATAGACCACCAAGTAACTCCTCATTTATTTTATTCTTATTGTTTCTGAAAGATTCAAATCTTTTTATATAAGCCATTTTTATTTTTATTTTTATATTAGTATATATATTAAAAACATATGCACCTTTTTTTTATATAATCCTCATAAAATATAAAAAGAATAAAATGAATGATTTTTTAGAAAAAGTTAAGGACTTTCAAAAAACCTTTAGTGCTCCAGTTCTGGAATCACCAACCATACCTGGAAAAGATAGATGTGAATTAAGAGTTAATTTATTACAAGAAGAATTAGATGAACTAAGTGAAGCTATAAAGGATAATGACATAGTTGAGGTTGCTGATGCTTGTGGTGATTTAATGGTTGTTCTTTGTGGTGCTATTTTAGAATTTGGCTTAGGAGAAAAATTTGAAGAAATGTTTAATAACATACATGATTCAAATATGAGTAAGTCTTGTAATAGCACAAAGGAAGCACTAGAAACATTATCTTTTTATAAAAAGAAAGACGGAACAGAGGGATATTATAAACAAGTTGGTGATAAATGGGTTGTTTATAGAAACGGTGATAATAAAGTATTAAAATCAATAAACTATACTCCTGCTGATTTAATTGGTATTATTGAATAATTTTACTACCTTTGTTTATATGATAACAAAACATAAAAAAGAATTAAATTCCTTCTTAAGGAAAGTAAACACCAATAACCTAATATGGTTAAATTCACTAAGTGAAGATATCAAGGTTGATTTACTTTTCCAATGGAAAAGGCATAAACATAAATGTAAAAAACAAAATTATTCACCCAAAATTAAACACTTTATCGAAAGAGCAAAGATTGAGTATGAAATGGGCAAAAACAAAAGGAGAGATTCTGTTTTAGACATATTTTTAAACAATAAATATAATATATGAAAATTTTTAGTAGCGATAATAACATGGAATTATCAAAAAAAATTGTTAAACTTATCTCTAAAAGAGATTCGAGTATATCACTCGGTAAAATGAGAATAGAAAAATTCTTAGATGGTGAAATATTACCACTATTTTTAGAATCAGTTAGAGACGAAGATGTTTATTTTATACAATCAACAACTTCATCAGACTCCATAATGGAGACATTACTAACAATAGATGCCGCTAAAAGGTCTGGGTGTAAGAGTTTTACGCTTGTGGCTCCTTTTCAAGGCTATTCGAGACAAGATAAAACAGATCATTTAAGATCATCAATAGGGTCCAAATTATTGGCTGATATTCTAGAAAAAACAGGAATGACTAGAATAATAACAATAGATTTACATGCATCCTCTATACAAGGATTCTACAACACACCAGTTATTCACCTAAACGGTAATAAAATATTCATAGACTATATAAAAGAAAATAAAATTGAAGACCTAACGATAGTTGCCCCAGATCAAGGAGCAGTTAATAGGGCTTCTGATTTTTGTAAAGCATTTCCGAAATCTACATTTGCTATGATAAACAAAAAAAGAATAAAACCAAATGAAATACATTCAATGGAATTAGTTGGTGATGTTCTTGGTAAAAATGTTATAATTGTTGATGATCTTATAGACACCGGTGGTACTTTATCAAGGGCCGCAAAATTAATAATGGAAAGTGGTGCTAAATCGGTAAGAGCAATTGGAACACATGGTGTATTAAGTGGTAAGGCATATGATAATTTAGAAAATTCAGAATTAACAGAAGTTCTTATATCAGATTCTATTCCAAAAGAAAGTGGTTCCTCTAAAATAAAATTCATATCTTGTGATAAACTTATATCAAATGCGATATGGTCAACTGCTAATAAAATGAGTATCAGTGAAATAAATTCTATATAATGATAGATACATCAATAATAAGATCTAACTTATTGGATATAAAATTAGATAATATCTTAAATAATGATATTATGGTGGTTGATGATTCTGATATAAAAGAAACCTTTTTCTTTTTAAAAAGCAATAGGAAAGTAATAAATTTTATAAATGATAATGGTGGTATATTAACCGGTTCTAGAGCAATAAAATCATATAAAATATCAGGAAACCCCATATTAAATAGGGATTGTGATGATTGTGATTTTTTAATCGATAGAGATTTGGCCATGAGATTATCGGATAAATTTGATTTAGATTGGAATTTAAAAGATAGTGTTATAAATATAAGATCACAAATGATAGATTTTTCTGATCATTATGGCCCAATGAGATTTGGTATACAAGATGTTCAATTGATAATAAAAGATAATCTACCCGAATATACAGTTGGTAAAAATTTCAAAATAGCAAAATTGGATGATATATTATACAGTAAATTAGAATTCATAAAATCAAAGGTGGGTGTAGACGTGAAACCATCAAGTTATAGAAAACATTTAGAAGACCTTAATCAAATAATAATTAAGATAAATATAAATAGATAATATGGCGATATTGGATGGTAAATTGACTTCGGATAAAATCTTAACAGGAGTTAAAGATGAAATAGAAAGATTAAAAACAGATAAAATAAACCAACCAAGTATGGCTATTTTATTAGTTGGCACAAACCCAGCTTCTGAATCATATATAAGAGCAAAGACAAGATCTTGTAAGAAATCGGGCATAAAATCAAATGTTTTTAGATATGATGATGGTATATCAAGTGAAGATCTATTAATGCAAATAGAATCACTAAATAAATCAAGTTATGATGGATATATAGTTCAATTGCCATTACCAGATCATATAAATAAAGACCTAATAATAAATGCTATTAGTGATGATAAGGATATAGATGGATTTACACCAAGTAATTTTGGAAAAATGGCGCTTGGTCAAGAATCTTTTAGACCAGCAACCGCCTATGGAATAACAAAGTTAATCGAATCATATGATATAGAAACCAATGGTAAACATGTTGTTGTAGTTGGTAGGTCAAATATCGTCGGCAAGCCTATTTCTATAATGCTGGGTAACGATTTTGGCATAGGACGAGCAACCGTAACATCTTGTGATATAAACACACCTAAGGCACTCTTAATGGAAGAAACCAAAAAAGCAGACATAGTTATTGTTGCGGTTGGTAAACCGAACCTATTGACATCAGAAATGATAAAAGAGGGATGCGTAGTTATTGATGTTGGTATAAACAGATTAGAGTCTGGTAAATTGGTTGGTGATTGTGATTTTGAAGGATTATCAAAAAAAGCAAGTTGGATAACACCTGTGCCTGGTGGGGTTGGACCAATGACGATAGCTGGTCTTATACTAAACACAATGAAGTCTTGGAAAATAAAAAACAATTTAATATGAAACATAGAATAACATTCAAACTAGAAGAGAAATCTTTTAGTGCATCCGAAATAAGAGAGTTTAAAATAGATTCATTATCAAAAGATTATTCTTTTATTTCGGATTTTAAATACGATATCCCTAATGTTGGTGATAAAATAAACTTAGGTGAAATTTTAAATCTTGTGGTTAGAAATAAATACTACAATATAGGAAATGAATATGAAGTTGTTATTGTGGTTGAGCAAAGAAGATAAGGAAGTATTTGGTGATATTTCTGATGATGAATTTGGTTATTTTTAATGAATAATTGGATTATCTATCAAAATAAACAACAAAAAGAAATAAAATAGTAAAATAGTAAAATAGTAAAATGTCTATGAATAAGTTAGCTTTAAATTTCATATGTAAGAATGAATCTCACGTAGTTGAAAGAATGTTAAATAGTGCAAAAGGAATAACCGATTTAATTGTTGTAAATGATACCGGATCTACTGATGGCACACAAGAATTAATAAAAAAATTCGGTGAAGAAAATAATATACCAACATATGTTTTCGAAAGACCATTTGATAATTTCGAAAATAGCAGAAATCATGCTATGGAAAAATTAAGAGAAGTGGTAACTGAATTGAACTGGAATACAGATAAAGTACACGGATATTGGTTTGATTGTGATGAGCAATTGATGATAGATGATAGCTTTAATAAGGCACAATTCACTAAAGACCTTTATATGATAAATACATTTATCGGCACCGTTAAGTATACAAGAAATACATTTTTCAGAGTATCTAAACCATTCAAGTGGTATGGTCCCGTTCATGAATTTATTATCTGTGAAGATAAATCAATAACCTCTGGGTTGGCCGAAGGTATCGGAGTAGATGTTAAAATGGAGGGAGCCTCTTGGAAAGGTGATGTTCCGGCAAAATATAAATCTCATGCTTTTGAGCTAGAGAAATATATAGATAAAAATAGAAAAGATCCAAGATGGATATTCTATACAGCACAATCTTGGCATGACTCAGCAACAACTAATGATAGATTAGAGGATACCGAAAGACTTAGAAGGTCTATGAAATATTATAATGAAAGAATTAGTAGATCTGATGGCTATGTTGAGGAAATTTTTTATTCTAAATTTAGAGTTGGTTCTATCATGAAAAGCTTAGAATTTCCTTGGTCAGAAACACATCAACAATTACTAAAGGCATATTCGGCTGATCCGATTAGAGGTGAGGCTATAAAGTTAATAATTGATTATTATTTACAAATGGGTGAATGGAATAATGCTTACCTATATTCTAAGTTTGCTAAGTTAAATTATCACAAAAAAAATCCTTACCCAAAAAGGTTATTATTTGTTGATCAAACATTATATGAGTGGAAGTTCTTAGAAGTTCACGCGGCGGCATCTTTTTATACAGGCAGAAAAGAAGAAGCCAAAAATAATTACCAAGAAATGGTCGAAGTATTAAATGATAAACCAGGATTATTTTCACCACAAGAAATGGAGAAAATAAAATCAAATGCTCAATTCTTTGGTAGTTAAGCGAAAAATTAAACAAAAAAAAAGACTCAGAAATTCTGAGTCTTTTTTTTTAATCTTTTTAAGATTATTTTTTTGTTTGTAGATTGAATTTAGCAAGAATCACTTCTTTGTCTTTCTTCAATCTTTCTTCAATAGTTACTTTCTTCTCATCAAATTTTGTGATTAAGTCTTTAACTACTTTTTTACCATCCTTGCCATAAGGCTTGATAGTTTCCGAAATCTCATTGAATTTATTCTCAATGAAACTTGTTGTCTTAACTGCTACACCAACTCCGGTGTAAATTAATTTTTTTACTGTTTCTTCCATTTTAATTTTTTAATTTTATTTAGATAATAATTTTATTAAGTCTTCTGTTATTTTAGTTATCATTTTAACTCCATCAACTTCGACTAGTGGTATATTTTTAATCATTGAGTATTTATCATTACCATCAACATGAATTTTCTCAATCAATCTACAAACATTCTTGTCCTTCAAATATGTACTCTTATAATATGTCTTTAATTCATTTACAAAACTACTCAAATCAACACCCTCTTTGTTATTATATTTAACCATCTGTAATTCATTTCCTTGTTTCTCAATCATTATATACCATATAGATTTTTTCGAAACTTTGACATTTTCTAAAAAATTATATGCTTTTGATGCTTTAACATTTTTAGGAAAAAGCGCCACCTTTCCAAAGGTAGAAACATTAGACTCATTAGCCTCATCGGTTTTATCTCCTTTCTTGGAGATAGAATCCAAATCATCATCATTTGGTAAATTAATATCTTGATCTTGTGGCATCATCTTCCCTCGAGAAGGTTTCTCTATTTTTTTAGAATCCAATGGTAAATTTGGATTCATTGGTAATTCATCACCATCACCTGGTTTTATACCATCAGATAGGTCCAAATCTTCTATTTTAGATTTCTTAATATCGGAAAACCTTTTAAATCCTATAATATTTTTCTTATCTGCCATTTTGGTATTTTATTTGTTTTAATTTATTATATATTAAAACACAATATTAGTTTTTTAACTTAGGTGTTTATAATTATATTTATCTACTAAATAATTTTTAAAATTCTTAATAACGTTCATATGGTCCATTTTTATAGACACAAGTGGTTGTAGTCTTTTTAAAAACCCATTAACCATATCATTCTTATATAAATAGGGTGAGCTACTTTTATCTAGTATCTTATCATCATATTTAATATAATCATCATCTGTATCATGTCTGTGTTTCATGAATAATAATTCAGGTAATTGTTTCTTTTCGTATAACATTATGTATTTGGTCTATTTTTAGAATCTATTTTCCCTTTTTTAATTATATTAACCGATTTCATTTGGTTTCCGTCAATATCGCTAGAATAATAAACATTTGATCTATCAGACCAACCACCCCTTATTATGGGTAATTCATTTGGTTTAAATATTATATCACCTAATATTGGGTCTAATCCAAGTGTTTCTTTTTCATTATAACTTGGAGTTCTTGGTGTTGAAATATCATTCTTAAAATTAGAATTATATGTTTTTTCTTTGTTTGATATTTTTATTAAATTATCCCTGTGATAATCTTCATTTTTCTTTGATATAAACTGTATATCAACTGAGTGAATATCTCTTATTGAGGATAATTCTCTCATTATATCTAATTTAGGTATTCTATCTATTCTTTTTAAGTTTAAGAAATATTCTGATATTTTATCCAATATCTGAGCATTAACAGAATCATCTGTTGAGTCGGAATATGAAATGACAAAAATATTCATAACATAATATGATAAATCTGGTGAGTCTATTCTATATTTTCTAGTTAATTGTAGATTTCCTCCTATTTTTAAATATTTATCTATTTTTGATTTCTCATAAGTATCTAATTCAAATGCTTTTATGTCTATTGTGAAGTAATCAGAATTTTGATTTTTAAATAGCCTTATATTTGGAGTAGCTACTATAAAAATAGTACCAGTTTCTTCGTAAGCATTTACATGTGAGAATACTCCTAATTTTTTTATCTCATAAGCATATTGTTGTGGTAGTCCTAGAACAAAATTATTAGAAGCTATTGGAAGTATATTCTTAGTAAATAAAATATCTTCTTCATCAGCTCCGAAGTTTATATCGGTGTATATGTCTATATTAAAAACCTGTGTTGGATCAAGCGTTACGCCTTCACCATCTATTACATCACCTATGAATTTCCAATCATTTCTAGTCCTTCTAAATATGTTTCCGTTTGATCCATCTGTTACTATATACCTTACTTCTATTGGTGATCCTATTCTTGGAACAGCACCAAATCCCTCATTTCCAAATATAACATCTATACCACCATTAAACCCTGTTCTAACTATGCAGGCCTGTTCATTCGGTAGCATATCAAATATTCCTTTTTTTGTTGACCAAACGTCACCATTTACAATCACCTCAAAATTAAAATTCTCAACATCCTTTGTTCCTATTTCGGAAATAGAATAAGATTGTAATTTATTTCCACTTGATGTAAATGTTTTTGTTTTCCATTTACCTTGTATTATTGGTAGAAAAAAAGTATAATTTGGTGTTATCATGTGTGTTATCACATCTGTTCCTAAATTTAATGAATAATCTAGTGAGTTTGTATCGTTTTTTATTAGTGATTTATTAGTAAATGTCACTCTACCTCCTGGTATATCATCATCTGCTATTATATCAGACTTTAATGAAATTTTAAGAGTTCCAGTAGAGCTTATTGACCTACCAGGACTATGACCAGCAAATATTGCGGCATTCCTTATTATTCTTGGGTTGTTTGAGTTAGGGTTGCTTAAATCAAATTGGTTGATAGCATTCTTTAAATAAAGAATCGACATTTGGTGTAGGTTCTCAACTATTGATAGAACATGACCATATGGTGAAGCAGGCGAAAATAATATACCCGCTTTATTGTGTTCTTCTTTTAGGTACCTTTCTATTTCTTGTTTTATTCCAGAAAAAGATATTGCTGAAAAGTTAATTACTGCCATTAATTCTATTTATAATTTTATTAGACCAATTGTTTACTATTATCTATTATTGATTGTTGAACATCACTAGGCATTTTATCTCCTGATTTTCCTACCCACTTATCAAAGTCGCCATCTGTTCCCATTATCTTACCACCATCTTTTATAGAGTGTTTTAAATTCTCCATATCCACATCATCAGATTTGTACAATAGACCAAATATATCGTTTCTACCAGAAACTATGTAAACATACTTACTTTCGTTTAGTTTATTTTTTTGGAATTCAATATATTCGGATGAGAATCTATTATTATCAAATATATCTTTTATATCTTCTGTAAATTCATTAACAACAGAATTTCTTTCAACTAAATGTGAGTCTTCTTTTTCAGAATTCGACCTATATGACCAACCAAATCTATAGTTCTCTAAATCCGTTTTATTTATTATTGCTATCAATTTTTTATTATTCTCATTTATTGATAGTTCTAAGTAATTTCCAATTTCTAAACTACTTTTTTCTTTTATTGAAACCTCATCAAAATTATTTGATAATTCAAAGTGTATTTTATTTATATTTTCCTTTAGGTTCATCTTAATTTATATTTCTTTTATATATTAAAATAATATACACTCTATGTATATTGTTGATTTTATAAACTTTAATAACATTATTTTTTATAATACCAAATAAAAGTCTATGAAAAAGAAAGAAAAATTAATAATATTGGGACACTCTGGTAGTGGAAAGGATTTTCTTATGAGAGGATTGATAGAAATCGGACTAGTGCCTTGTTTAAAATTAACAACAAGACCAATGAGATCTGGGGAAAAACAAGGCGTTAATTATGAATATCTAGATATAAATGAATTTAAAAAATATGATGATTGTGGTGATTTACTCACAAATGAATCATTTGAAGTCACACCACTTGGGTCGGATGCCGAAACATGGTATTATGGAATAACAAGAGAAAATTTTGAAAAGTCACAAGTGCTAATAGTAACAACTAGCGAATACAAGTCACTTTTAGAAAATTCCGACCAAAGAAAAAACTTTTTTGTTGTTTATTTAGATATAGATAGGAAAATAAGAGAAGATAGATTATATAAAAGAAAAGATAACAACGATTCAATAAAAAGAAGATTGGATGCCGATGAGATAGACTTCGGTGGATTTAATGATTATGATCTAAAAATAACAGATCCGGAATTTTCTGCTGATGATGTATACCATCTAATGGATTAGTAGTTAAGTGTGATTTTTGAAGAACTTTGTCTAAGTACTATTCCCCCTATTCCTATTACTTTACTTTTAAACTTTCTTGGGTATTTTAAAACTTCAAGCCATGTTCTAACACCAGAAATATCAATAATTTCTATCACTCTTGTTGGTTTTTTCGTCCTTATAACTAACATATCATGTTTTGTGAATGAATCAGCAACACTTTCTGGCCAAACATCATGATCAGTGTATCCTATATAATCCTCTAATGATATACCATTTGGGTTTAAGAATAAATCTTCATATTCTTTATTTATAAATAACATTTTACCAGAGACATCTTTAAGCCAAGTTGGTAAAGGTATATCAGTATGTGATCCCTCAAATATCAATAATTTGTTTTGGAGTGATTTTATTTCTAATAACATCTCCCTTTCTTTAGTTTCTAATTTATCTAATCTAATTCTTAGTTTAGATAATGCTAATTTTTCTTCTGATCTAAGAATCTTATATTCTTCGATAAGAACACTAAATTGATTTGAGTCTTCTTTTCTATTATTTAGTAAATAAGTAAAATATACACCCAATCCACCAGCAAATATGACGGTTATTATTGTTACTATTATTTGAGTTAAGTCCATTTTTATTTTTATAGTATTTTACAACGTATATATTAAATATTAATTAATATTAATTGTTTTTATTTCTTTATTGAGGTAAAATCGTTCTTTAAAAAATCATTAAATTTCATAACACCACCTTTTGGTTTAAATTCCTTGCTTTTAGACATCATTTTTTTAATATCTTTTAGATTCATCTTTTTATTTCTTGACTTTTTACCAGTCATTGCCCCATGTCCCTTGCCCATTGGTGCTTTTATTTTTTGAAAAACCCTATTTGATCCACTTGGGTTATAAGGAGCTGATATATCACCGGATCCTGATGATCCACCATTAGATGCCCAATTTGTTCCTATTGTTTGTCCAGCAAGTCCAGATGGTTGAGCGGATACAACCGCCCCCATACCACCACTAGCTGGTCCTCCGGTTGCTGATGTTTCTAATAAAGCATTTTCTTTTCTTTTAATAGCTTCATTTACTTCTGATAGTAAATCACCATCTTCTGAGGTATCTAATCTACTTTTTATTTTATATAATTCTATTAATTTAAACTTATCCATATGATATATATCTAGTTATAAAAATAAAAAAGCTAAATAACACTAACACTAGCCTTCCTATCTGATAATAAATTTTGCAATTCTGACTTCCTGAATGTTTTTTTATAAGTATCATTTTCATTCTCGGTATTTTGTAGAACCCATTCGTTACCATTCGATGTTTCGTATATGAAATTATCACCACCGTCTATTATTTCTATTGTTCTTGATGTTAGTTTATCATAAAATTTACTAATTTCGCCATTTATTTTATATAATTTAGCAACATCCCATCTATCTAAGCTCTCATTCCATACTTGAAAAAGAACATACTCCGGGTTTTGTAGCTCATTAGAAGAAGAATCATATATAAACATATACTTACAAGGTTTGTTTAAAAATGTTTGGAAATCTTCACTATTCTTAACTTCTGATTTTTTAAGGCCAATGCTCGATAATGAATTTATGAATTCTATATTATCTGATAAGTAATCAATATTGATTTTATCAATATAATTTTCTCTATCTAGTTTTAGTGTTTCAAAAATATCCATTTCTTCTGCATCAACAGAACTTAACAGAGCATCATGCCATATATTTAATGATTCCATTAAATCATCAAACCTTTGATATTCTAAATCAAATGTTAATGATTCTTTATAGTCTTTATATTTTTTTATATAATTCATTTTATTTTGTTATTCTTTTCAATATAAACATCAATCTTTTTATGCCTTTATTGGACACAAGCCCAGTAAATGAAGAATAAGTCAATCCAAAAAACTTATCTATTGGTTCCTCTTCTAAAACATAACGCACTTCTGACATTAAAAAACCACATTCAAATATAAAATCCTTTAATCTATCAAATTCAGATTCTACTTCTTTTGTCCAAACTATCGGTTTATCTAGATTACTGTATCCTTCATTTGAGTTTATCCTAATATAAATTCTATCGGTGTCTTTGTCTTTTTCTACCTTTGGTTTTATATCATATCCCATTTCTGATATAGGCCATAATATATCTTTTATATCATTAATAATATCACTATATTTCATTTCCCTAAAACTATTAGATTCTAAAACTTTGTTTTTCTTTAGATATTCTTTTACTTTATCTCTCAAATAAATATTTATTGTATTACCAACAAAAGAATATTGGTTTTTAAAATCCTTTTCTAGTTTTTTTAAATCACATATTTTAAAGTCCTTTGACGCGGCTATATCATATTCTTTTCCTCTATATTCGACAGTTATCTCATAGTCATATATGCTTCTGCTTTTATTTTCTTTAACATCTATTACCTTTATTAACTCTATATCTTTTATTGATTTTGTTATGATTGCTGATTTTTCTATACTCATTTTGTCCTGGTATTCCATCATTGATAACTTAGCATCATCTGGTATAGACTTTATTCTATCTACTATCTCCCTCTCTTTATTAGACCGCCAATCAATTTCAAAAGGATCATTTGTATCTCTTGGTCTAAAAACATCATAAAATTTTTTATCCCCATAAACGATACCACCTTGTCCCCAGTGTGTGCCACCAGAATATGAGCCAAGCTCAGAAGCCTCTTCATCGATATAATCCCAGGTTAATCTAAGTTTGTATCCATCAGAAAAAGTTATTCGATACATATTAGCAGTTTTGTTATGTCTATAAAAGCTATCCTTTTGTGAAGAACACCATCGTGTGTCTTTGTTTTGTTTTTTTGTTGAATCAAAGGTTTTGGAAACCTTAACAATCATATCATCATCACTATAAAGTGTTGGTGTATTTTTTTCATTTTCTTTGAATTCAAAAATTTTATAACCGATGATATAATTCATGTTATTATATATTATAATATAATTTCGTATTTCCTATTACCACAATCGTATATTCTATAGAATCCATTATCAAACATTATATTTTTTTCTGACTTGTTTTTATTAAACCCCATTTTTATTAATTTTTGTTTTGTAAAAGAAAATCTATTTTTTCGAATATTATTAACTATATACATATATCCTGGTGGTGTATCTTTTACATAAGTAAACCCATTTTTCTCATATACAAGTCCATTGAATAATGATATATCGGAATATGTGGTTATTTTTGATATTTTTACATATTTATTTATATCAATTATTGAGTTTTTTAACAATTTACTAAATCCACCAACTATCCTTAACCCAGTCTTATTAACAAACCTCAATATCTCTAAATCACCAAATTCGACATCCCTTGTTCCCATATTTAGCCTTTTTTTGCTTATTGTTATTAGTGAAACAATATCACCTTTGTATTTCAGTCCATATCTATATTTAGAAACACACCAACCTTGTAGGTGGTTTTTTATCAAAAATTCTTTTGATTCTTTATTTGATATTTCTGAAAATTTACAATTCCTAGCATATACTACCTTTTCATATTTATTAATATTTGATTTTATTATCGATTCTATTATTTCCCTTTTATAATCCCAATCATCTTCCCAGATGTTAATTATCCTTATCCCTCTTTCTTTAAAATGTGTTGTCTTATTTAGGTGATAATTTTTATTTTTATAAATTTCCGAATGCCAATATAAACCATTGAATTCAAATCCTATATTTAATTCTGGTAAATAAACATCAATCTCTAAACCATCTCTATAGTTATTTATTATCTTACCATCGTATATTGATTTTATATATTTTGATATTTTCTCCTCTTTATAATAACAAACTTTGTTACATATATTACAAATCTCAGAATTTTTGTTATTCCTAATCCGAATTAGTTGTGTTTGTATTTCAAATATATTCCCACATTTATCATGTTTTATTCGATTTATATTCAAATCTTTTGATATAAATTCGTAACCATTTGGCAATTCTAGATTTTTTAGAAAAATATCTAAATTACTTTTTTGTATTAAGCTAACCCATTCTGATGTTTTTGAGTAGTGATCAACCCCATACCTTTCTAAGTTCGTCTTCTTTATCTTTCTTCTTATATCATCATTTAATATTGGGTATTCGAAACCATACCTTTCTAAGTTCGTCTTCTTTATCTTATTTTTGACAAAATCCAATTCAAAAACATTATCAACCCCATATTTTTCATTTATTATCTCATTAACCATTTTTGTTTGTAGGAATGTTTTTACTCCATGCCTTTTAAGGTTTGTTATTTCTTTAGAATTTTTTATAGAATCCGATTTTGAAACATTATCAACCCCATATTTATTAATACAAGTTTTTTTATACTTCTCTCTAACCTCTTTATTATTGCTGCTACATTTTATACTACAATATTTCAAATATCCCTTTTTGAAATTTATAAATTTTGGTTTATGACCACAATAACACAATGCGTGTCCTTTGTAGAAAATGAATAGTTTCTCTAAAAATGTTGATCCCTCAAATTCGTTTAGTATAAAATTATAAAAGCCATTAAAGTTTTTAGAAATAAATTTCTCCTTTAGTCTATTACTATTTTTGTATATTTTTTCTTCAAAAAATTTTATATCATATGTCATTGTTTATATATTAATTTATATGTTCCTTGTTCAAGTTTATTTTTTAAATAAAGGGAATTTTATAAATAATATATAGAGATATGAAATGGTTAAAAAAGTTTGAAATATTTAAAGAATCCAAATCTTATTCAAATAAAAATCTAATTAGTGAAGTTTGTATTTCGATGGTTCTATTGAATAATGAATTCTTAGATAATATACTTGATAGGGGGATAAAGGGAAGATATACAAATAATTCACAGTCTTTTTTAACTGATCTAAAAAATCTACTACTTAGTAAAAATAGGTTACACCTCGGTAAATTTATTGATAATAGATGTATCATAGATGAGGAAATATCTAAAATAAATGGATCATTTGAAGGAATCAAATTTAATATTGAAGATGATTGGAAAGTTTTAATTAACTCAAGAGATACAGCTAGATCAATTGCTGATAAACTAATACCAGATAATAAACTAGATTCTGATATAATAAAAGCTATCTATTGGATAGGCCCAAATAAAACGGATGATTACCAAGAAGATATAGTGGTTGAATTAAATAGTGGAGACCAACATTCATTCTTTTTAAACAAAAATGTATCAACAACTAAAACTGCGTCATTTAATAAATTCGCAGATGAATTAATAGGATCTGACACAGATGCTTTATATAAGGGAGAATATCTATCAAAGTGGGATAAATTAACACAAGAATGGATTAGGGTTATATATGAAAATGTAAATAATAATATACAAGCTCATATAGAAAACTTCATAGACCCAAATAGAATAGACTCTATTGGTTATTTTGACTTTTTTGATATAACACACACCGATGATAGATATAAACATCTTGGTCAATTTATGAAAGAGTTTAATAGAAATATATTAAAGTTATCTGATCTATTATCAGAAATTTGGAAAAAGAGAGAAGACCTTTTTATAGATTTGGAGAGAGTTGAAAAAGAATGGTATGAAACAAAGGTTGTTATATTAAATTCTAAAATATTAGAAAATATATTAACTTCATCTTTGAAAAACAACTTCTCTGAATATATTGAAAAATCTGAGGGACCTTATAAAAAATCTTCTGGTACTATAAAAATGAAATTATTTAAAGTATTGGTTGAAAAGTTAGGATGTCTAGAGAGAGATATTTATTATGTAAATAAAGGGGGCAAATCATTCCATATGATACCATCAAGAGACTTTTTCAGAAAGTATTACGAAGATATGGATATATTATTTGATTACCATGTTCCATTGGTTGTTAATAAAGAAGAGGAAAAAAATGACTTTGATATAAAGCTTAAATTAGAAATGGATTCAAAAGAACTAATAGACATGAGAGTTTATGTAAAATTTAGTGGAGGAGAAATGTCTGGTAAATTATCAGCAAAATATAAATTTGAGTTATCAACAGATTTCAATTACCAAATATCAAAAAAGAAACAATAAACAGAAGAAGATTTTAATTAATCTTCGGTGATAAATTAAATGGTGTTGGGTTTTCTATAAATTTTAAATTTGTAGAGTAAATGACATTATATGTTTTGCTATATCCAGTTATCTCATCCTTACTCAAACCAAGTATTAAAGTACCGTCCGGTAATTCAATATCATAAACTATTGTTTCTTCATCGGATGGATCAGAATCTTTAACATTTGTCAATTCTCTCAATTCCTTGTTTATGTTATCTAACTTATTTAAAGCATCTAATGCACTATCTAAAGCATCTTGTGATTCTTTTTTTCTTCTAACAGCCCTTCTTTTGTGTGTTCTATCTACTACTTCCCAATCTACTAAAATCGCATCTATACTATCTTCATCATCTTCATCAACTTCATTAAAATTATTATTCGGCAAATAATCCATTTTTCTCAACTGCTTAGTTATAGTTCTTATTCTTTTCGCTTCTTTTTTCTTTGACATACTATCCTTCATTGAATCAGAGGCACGACCAGTAAATGCATCAATTTTTGAAGTAAACCCAAGTATTGTTGTGTTTAATACTTTAAATAATGCATTTAAAATACCAGCTACTTTATTAGCATCCTTTGGTGAACAGACGATTCCAATTTTTGTAAAGTGAACAAATATACTATTAACATCGGCTGCTTTTGATTTTATCGAATTTAGTGTTAATATTATATTCATAAGCATAGTTATCATTCCTGGTATATTCATCGCCGCCAACAATAGAATGGCTCCTGGTATAGATTGTATTATGGCTATTGAAGCAAAAGCAGTGTCCTGAACTAATTCACCAACTTTTGTTACATATTCTGTTGATTTTTCGGTAATGTTTCTTTTTATTTCTCTAACCTCTTCATATATGTGATCATCCTCAGAAATAGGCATAGATTTTTTCGATTTACTCCCCTTTGATTCTCTGGATAAACCTCTTTTTGTATCGGCTACGTTATCATCTATTCTCTTCCTTTTATATGGAGTATCAGCATTTTCTGATAAACTATCCATCTCTTTTATAACGTCTGATTGCTCACCTTCACCACCAATTCCATCGACCATTAAATTTATATCACCCTTTGTCATATTTGGATTCTTTGATGCTATTAAATTCTTAGCAATTTCTGAATCAGGTAGCATAAATTTATTCATATCAAACCCAGGAGCTGACATTCCTTTTTGTGTTGAGTCTACGTTTTCTAGTAATTTATCGAGATTTGATGCCATTTAATATATATTTTAATTATCATTTCCCATAAACAATACAATAAAAAATACATACAATAAATAAAAATATTCATATGCCAAAATCAAAAAATAGAAAAAACCATAATAAAAAAGTTTCCGCAAGAAATAAAAGAATAAAACAACAAAAAGAAAGTTTAAGGAAAATGCAAGATAGAATACTATCAGATCTAATAAAACAAGAACAAGAAAAAGGATCATTTGATGATACTAAATCAATTGATGATATAGATGGACCAACTATCGGAGAGGTTACTGAGGGTCCTCAGATTTAACTTTTCTAAACAAAAGATACAAAATAAATATATAATCACTATGATATCCGAATTAAATGACGATGAGATGTTAGATTTTTTAATGACATCAGACTTCGATCAAGAATATAAACCAGAAGAATTTAAATATCTATTAATAAAATGGAGGTATTTTTATAGACTAATGTACGGAAAGCTAGAAAGTACAAAACTGAATAGTGAGACAAAAATAAAAGAAGTATCCGATAAATTAAAAATAAGTGAAAAAAATCTATTTCAAGAAAGGGTAAGTAATTCGGATAAAAAGAACTTCATAGATAGTTTGGCTAATAAAAAATTAACTTTTAAAGAAAGACTAAGTGGTAAAATAAGTATTAAATATGAAAATTAATGAATTCAAAAAATTAGAAAAGAAAATAAATAACTATAACTTCAATGAAAGTTATAGGAGTATAAATAGAATTATGGTATCGTTGTCTTATTTTGGACACATTGCTTCTATATTTCTTGCATTTTTCTTTTTATCTAAAGTTCTAGCATCTGCTATGACAGATAACAAAATAGCTGTTTTTATAGCCTCTATGATAATATTGGGTGGGCTGGAGTTACTAAAAAGAGATGTTTTTGATAAATTCTCCATACAATCCTTAAAAAACAATACTATATTAAAACAGGTTCTTCCATTAACACTAATGAGTCTATTGTTGATATCAGGATCTTTTTATTCATCAATAAGCGGAGCCAAAGAGTTTTCTTCAAAAACTAAACAAATAGAGGTTGAGGTTAATTCGGATATAGATACCTTCAGTGATAGTCTTAATTTATTTTACGGAGATAAGATAGTTATAATAGAATCACAAAACCAATCACTATTTGATAGTAATAACGATTTGGATGATGAAGCTAGAGAGCTACCACCAAATTGGATTAGTGCTAAGAATAGTATAAGAGAAAGAATAGATATAAATAATGAACAAATAGAAAAGAATGATATCAAAATATCCAATCTGAAATTAGAAAGAGATTCAGAAATATCAGAATATGAGAAAGATGTTTTATTAGATAGTGGTGGGGAAAAAGAAGAGAATTCAAAAAACTCATTTATATTCATAATCATATCAACTCTAATTGAGTTAGTTATATTAGGTGGTGTTTACTTCAGTGAGTATTATAAATTTAGATCTTATAAAGAATTTGGTGATAAAATATCAAAGGATCCAAATTACCAAAAGTGGATGTTATATGATGATTTGTTATCTGTTATAATTCCAGTGGATGCTAAGGCAAATCAAAAAATACAATCATATAAATCTATTATAGATATTTGTAAAGTAAATGATATATTTTTAACACAAAAAGACATAGTTACTTTTATGAAAATATTAAATAGTCTAAATATAATAAGATCAAGCGGTTCTGCTAAGTATATTATGAAAAATAGAGAAGAAGCAAGTGAAATATTAAAGGATAAATTTAATATAGAGTAAATTCTATTTTTATATAATCATGTTGCCACAATTCTAAATTATTATTTAACTCAGTTGGTTCCATTTTCTTTATAAATTCACTTGGGTTTGATCCAGGTGGTATAGCTTCTGTGCCAAAATAAAACTTATATTTATACCCCTCGCCTCCCATAAAGCTTAATAGCCTTCTGACACACTCTTTTATTTCATGTTCAATTGGATAACACTCACTCATATAAGTATCATCACCTACCCAGTCTTTTAATTTAATAAATACAGTTGGTTTGTTTCTTCCGCCCCAGATTGATGCTGTGAAAAATTCTAAATCACGTATATCTAGTAATATATCATCTATTTCTTCATGAATTGATTCGTTTATACACAATTCGTTTATTCTTTTCAGGTATTTCATTAGGAATTATATATTAATACTTTTTAGGAAAATATTCATTTCGAATATATATTTTAAAAATATTAAATAAAATGGAATATCAAGATAAATATGATGAGATTGTTAGGTTATTAACCGAAGAAGTCGAAATAGATGGTAAAAAATATAACCTCAAAGATGATTTTGAGAAATTCTTTGTTAGATCTAACAAAACAGCAGGTACTAGAATAAGAAAGATGATGCAAGAGCTTAGAAGAGTATCACAGGAAGTTAGAAAAGATGTACAAGAATATAAAAGTAGAATATAATATATAGTATTATGAAGAAATTTAGCAAAATAAATAAACTAAAAATAGGAACCGAACCAGAAAAAAGTAATTATATCGATGAATCAAAAGAATTCAAGGTTAAAATTATATCACTGGTTAATGAGTTTTTGAAAATAGGATACTATGGTTCAGCTCATAGTGATCTACTATCTAATGATGTTAGAATCGAAGGAAAAGAGATGTTAGCGGAGGCCATAATAGGCATATTATCGGATGAATCCAATAAAGGTAAAGTTAAATTATTAGAATCTCTAAAATCAGAAATAAAAGACTGGAAGGCAATTGATGATAAGATAGATTCGATAGGAGTTAAATCACCATCTATTAACAATAAGTCTAGATTTTCTAGTATATTAGAAAGATATGAAGGAGATTCTCTTTTGTTATTTATAGAAAGTAACATAGATAATATAAAAAATAAATCAATAATGGTTGATTATTGTGATATTCTAGAATCTAGTAATTTAGAAAGATCATTAAAAGAAAAAGCAATATCACTATATAAAAATAGGATAGATACCTTATAATTCATAATATAAATCTGAATACATTGGCGATCTTTTTATTATCTCCTTTGTTAATTCAAATCCAATATCTTGTAATATTATTTCGTAATTATCTGACGTACTCTTTTTTAGTAATTCACCAGTTGCTATTGCTTTAATATCTCTTTTAGTTATCGGTATTTCTATTCTACCCAAATCTGATTGATGTATTATGAATCCAAACTTACAAACATTCGTAAATAAAAATTCATTTAGTGTTATTTTATATTCTTTCATATAATATGTATCAATTATAAACATGTTTGTTTTGTAAATTTGATTTTACACATCTAAAATATAATATATAAATAAATTAATAATTTTTAAATGAAGTGGATAAAATCAAGAAATAAGTTCATAACCGAAGCTAAGCTAAAAGATGTCATATTAAAAAAGCAACATGACAAAGTAAAAAATAAATGGGGGACCAAGTATTTGGAATATGAGGAAGTTGAGCCAACTGAAAATATAATACAAGGTAAGTGGAAATTATCAGAAGAAGATAAAAATTCAGTATTGGGTCACTTTTTTGGATCTGATATGAGTGTTGTTTTTTCAACCTTTGATTCACTTCCTGAAAAATTTGTTAATTTATTAAAAGAGTCTATTGATATAAATAGACTTGATGATAAATACCAGGCTATATTTGATGAATTTGATCCAAATAAACCAACTGTTGATCAAATAACTTGTATTCATGATCCTATGTTTAGGAAAATTTCAATAAATGATACAAAATCTACATCTGTAATAAAGAAAGGCGAAGACGGTAGGCCAATAAAAGATGATGATGGTCAAATGGTTAGAATAGAAAAAAATGCTGGTGATCCAATTTTTGAAACTAATTTAGTTAGTATTAAGGGATTCACAGAAGCATATAATAGGTGTTATGAGGATAATAAAGTAGATGAAGAATCATTTTATTCAAGAGATATATCTTCTTTGATTTCTATGTCAAAGGATAATCATGATGATAATTTTAAGATAGATTTTAAGATATTCGATAGAGATATTTATTTATCAATAAAGCATAGTGCCCAAGATATACTTAATATGTCAATATCGACATTTTTCTCATCTTGTCAGCACTTATATAGTGGTTGTTATAATCACCAAGTTCTTGGTAATGTTTTTGACCCAAATTCTATACCCGCATTTCTTGTATTTGATACTCCTATATTCTGGGGTGATGATGTAGTATCAGAAAACTTACCATTATCTAGAATGATAATAAGAAATATTGATTCTTTTGAAGAAACAGATGAAAAGAAAATTTTCTTTGACAGGGCATATCCAGATAGAATGAAAGAAATATTCGGAGAGATTGTTACAAAATATAGCGGAAACAAAGAGACAGTGACCAAGGGTCCTTATTTATATACACCAGATTTAGATACAAATGATGATTTAGCAGAGCCTTATATGGATAGAATGGGTCTTAAAAAAAGACCATATATTGGATTAAACACAAAGAGTATATATATGAATAGAAATTTCGATTGGTCACAAGTAAAGATATCTAAAAATGCTAAAATAAAAGAAATGGTGATAGAAACAGACATATTACCGGATAATATTGGTGATATAAAATTAACTCCTGATTGGATAAAATTTAGTATGGTTAATATATCAAACTTTGACCCATTTAGATATATTATAACTTCTTCGATTGCATTTGATAAATGTAAATTAGATTTATCAACACTGCATCAATTTTCTGAAAATTTAAAGAGTCTTAAGTTAATAAGTTGTGATGTCGATGGTGATTTATCTTCCTTGGTTAATTTAGAGGAATTACACTTAATATTCTCATTAGATGATTTAGAAGAATTAAAAGGGGTGATGGAAAAGGTTAGTAAATCTCTTAATAAAATAGTACTATCAAGTGATTTGTTTGTTTCCAAAGAATCAAAAGAATACCTAAAATCACTTAGGAATAATATAAAAGTAGAGATTATTGGTCCAAAGATATGAGAAAATTAAAATACATAAAGATATTTGAAGCATTCAAGTCAAATAAACTAACTAAGACATTAAAATATACTAAGAGTGAATCTAGAGAATTCTTATCATTACTTCGTAATGTATTGAGGAATATTGATTTTCCTGAATCTGAGATTTCAGATGAATATTTTGAGTATATGCCCTTTAAGAAGGCTCTATATTATACAAAAACAGTTAGTACTGAAAAGTGTATAGCGACAAGTAATCAAGAGTTTCCGGACCATGGAATAGATGGTGAGGCTTGTAAAGATGGTAAGATAAGAAGAATGTGGGGATCCAGACAAAGATCAGTTACTTGTCCTAGGTGCGAGGGAACCGGCATAAAGAGAGAAAGGCCAGAATTAAAATTAGTTAAATTTTGGTTTGATATGGATGGAAATTTCATAACAGGATCAGCATTTGATGGTACAGTATTAAAAACATCTAAATTAGATGATAATTTGAAAAATTATGATGTAGTTAAAGAGGTTGAAGATTTACAATCGCTACAAAATGGATCTATTGTTTTATTTGTTCGTAATGGCGATGGCAAAGAGATAATAGGGTATAAATATGATAAGTACCTAATACAAAATGAAATTAGAGGGGATACTCCCTGGAGCTTTTCTTATAGAAATTTGGCTAGGTATTCTTTTAATTATATATATGATACGATTAGTAAAATTAAATTATTAAAACCAAAGGCAGATCTACCAGTCGATCCTTATTCTTGGAATTTAAGTATAAGAAGTAGGGGAGATGTTGTTAGATCTTCTTGTGAGAATAATATTAAAAGGGCCAACTTTGCTCTGATATTGGACATCGATAAAGTAAAGAAATCAAAATTTGATAAAGTAAACGACATACAAATAAGAAGAATAGGACTAAAAGATGGCGCATTCTTATCGAATGAAGAAATAAAGAGAAGAAATATAAAGGGATATATTTCAAAGATATCCAAATCATTTGATGCTTCTAATATATCAGATGATTTATCCGATACCAAAAGATTGGCCGAAAAATTATTTCGAAATAGGTATGCCTTATTTGTATTATTAGGAACAAATAATAGATTGTCTGGTATTATTGATAGTTTATATAATTTTATAGAGGCAGATGGGGACGACAGTCAACCTCGTAAAATGGAAGAGCTTAACTACAATATTGAGAACTCAATAAAGTCATCATATAATAGTAATCTAAGCAAAAATTTACCATATGTCCTTAATAGAATCGATAAAGAGTTTGGAAAAGAATCTACTAATAAGAAACTATTAAACAAAATGATAGAAACTAGTGAATTAATACATGGTGTTATCTCTTCTTCAAAAATTGAAACAATTGAGGACTTAGAAGTTCTAAATATGAAATTAAACTCTATTAAATCATTATTCACAACATATAATACACACAATCTAGTTAAAGTAGCTAATATGTGTAATCACATTTACTCAAGGAGTGAAGATCAAGCATTTGATACAATAACATCTAGGTATTATTCTGTGGGTGAATCTGAAAAAAATATAGCAATAAAAAGAATGTCTGTTATAGATAATATAATAAAAAAACTTTAATCTAATGAGATTCAAAAAAATAGGCATTGAAAAGAATAATAAACTAAAAGATAATTTTGACTCGGTGTATGATAAATATAAAGAAAAGGCCGAAAAGGATGGATATTTTGGTGAATTGAAATTTATTAAAGAAAAATCAAGGGTTTTTATATTTACTGAGATTAATTATTTGGAGGAATAAAAATTATAGATAAATTAGTAATCACTTTTAACTTTGAAGCTTTTATAAATTCATCCAAACTATATGTGTCTTTAGTAACAAATGGATTTAACTCACCACCAAACATATGTATGTATTCTAGTTCGTATCCGAATTCCGATAAATAAGAAATACAGGACATAACAGAGTCCTTTACTTTGCCAATATTAAATACCTCCCCTCTAATGGTCGTGAATTCTTTTGGATCTTTATGTAATCGAACCGCTATATAATCATTATCGCCTCGACTACCTTTGTCTATCTCAAATAACAAACTATTATCAGAAATTTCTAAAAAAATATCACTAAGAAAGTCATTATCAAAATCTTCTTTATTTGATTCAAATATTTTGTATTTATTTAAGTACTTCAACAATAGCATTTATTTTTTCATAGTACACTAACGCATTCATTGTTTCTAAATCACCCATATCATCACCTATCCAATCTATGAATTCCTTATTGGTCATTGTTTCTATATAACCATCCATGAAATCTTTCATATAAATATTAATTAACTTTTCATCCATTTATTATATATTAAAACATATCACTTATTTATTATATAATCCATATGAAAATGTCTACGAAAGAAGCGTATAAGATCATATCAGAATCTTTAACCGATGGTGCTGGTGATTGGTATTGGGTTGAGAGTGATTATAAAATGTTTAAAGCCAACTCTTTTATTAAAAATGATGAAATAGGAATAATAATAAAAAGAAATAAAAAGAAATACCTAAATAGATTTTTTAATTTTATATATTCTAATTTGGCATCTTATCTTGATATAAGAACAAGAGTTGAAATTGAAGGTGATTCTACACTTGGTGGTAACCAAAAAATAAAATTAAATAGAATTCAAAATTATAAAATTTATAGTCTTATTATGAAAATACCAACAGAAGAACAAATTGACCATTGTGATGATTGTTCTTGTATTAACATCAATATAGATAAGAAAACCGAGAGATCCATAAAACTTGATAAGATATTTGGTGATTGGGTTAAATAAAATGACTATCTTTATATAAATAAAATAATTATGTGTAGAAACCAGTGCTCTGAGTGTCCGTATAAAGTAGATTCGAAAAATAATAAAACGCTTCTTGAATTTGTATCAAGAACTAAAAAACCACATAAATGTCATATGATAGACTCAAATATATGGGTGGGTGTTAATGATAAAAATATTTGCGTTGGTTATAAAGAAGAAAATGAATAGTATAAAATTCTTTGTTGATAAAATTGGATCACCAATTAAAAAAATGATAACAAAAGATATGTCTGAGATCAATTTTTCAGATATAACCGAATATTCTGATGTTAATAAATATGTTCTTGATAATAAATTAGAATCTATATTAAACGATAAGGATAGTAAATATAGCCGAAATTATTTTTTCTTAGATATATCTTGTATGTCTTTTTCTGATGATCCTGTTAATATAATGGAGGTAAATAAGAAATATCATAAGATAGAAAAGATAATATCATACTTTAGATCAAGTAAATCATCGCTTATAATAATATCTAATGAAAGATTAACAAGAATATCAAGACAATGTGATAATTAATTTAGGTAACTACTTACAAGTTTACACTAAATAAGAAAGTAAGTACAGATTGCAGTCCATACTTACTTCCAATTTACGAATCACTTCGTAGGACTATGCTGCACAATCGCAGTCAACTTCAAACTCAAAGCGGAAAGCTGACGCAGATTTAGGGTACACTCTGACTCCGTTTTTATTGGTATAAAAACGCCTGTATACTATCTCGTAGCACTTCCCTCCTCGTCGTATAATCTCATTCATACATCTCGATTTAGAATAAAAAAAACCGCAGTTACGAGGCTTTTCGGATTCGCCTATTCTGCCTTACACAGAATGCGCTAAATAAGTTTGGGCATAAAAAAACCCAACTCTGCAAAGTCGGGTTATATTTGTTCTGCGTAATATGACGTATGTGAGATTACATCACAAAGTAAATATATTTTCTTTTTATAACCAAATATATTTCAACATTAATTATCTAATCATTAATTATTTACAGAGTTTAGGTAATATTTCCGCATTAAAGCCTTCAGTTTTATTTCCATTTAGAGAGGTATATTCAATAGTTGTGAGCACCATATCAAAAGACCCGTCAATAAAGGGTTGTAGGTTGTTCGCATCTATAAAAGCAGGTCTATTGAGCACTCTTATATAATTCTTAGTGTAAAATAATATATAGTTGCCTTAATTTAATATTTGTTATCTTTGTAAAAAGAAATAAACAAAAAATATGAAATCAATTTATAAAATATTATTAATGTCTATTATGCTACTAAGTTCTTGTAGTATAAATTTTGATTTATCCGGAACCATACATAATGAATATACTGAAATTAAATCGGAAAAAACCAATGTTAAAATCAGAAATAAGTCTATAAGGATTGGATATAATTTTTATGATATTCTATTTGAATCAGATAATAAATTTATATGCTCGAATAGATGTACTGATAATATTTATTATATATCAATCAGTAACTCACCACTAGACGACATACTACAGATGGTTGTTATTAATATAGACGATAGAGACTTCTGTAAAGAACATGACTTCTATATGGACAATGTTGATATGGTATTTTGGAAAATCACAGAATGAAAAATAATTCACTATATAGGGCCAAATTAGCCTTGTGTAATTATATTTTAAATAACAAAGATAAAGTAAGAGCCGAACTAAATAGGCTAAGGAATTTATCTAAGAATAATAAAACACCAAAATCAAGGAGACATGATATAATTCAAAAAATATGAACCTAATAGACCAAATAAAAGGAATAATTTATCTAATTTTTAATTTCAGCGAAGCTACACCAGAAGTTAGGATATTTTCTTACATGTTAGGAATATGCTTATTTATATGCTTTTCTCTAGGTTTATCACTTAGTCTTATTCTAAATATCCTGGAAAAATAGAAGAAAACAAACATTTGTACTTTTATCATTTTTGTAAAAAAATAGATATAGTATGAAAAAGTTCTTTTTAACAATAATAGCATTTATGACTTCTATATTTTCTTGTGGAAAACACAGAGATGATGGTAGGTACTCCTTTTATATATCACCAGGCAATCACAAATCTTATGGTGAGGGATTAATTCCTGATAAGTGCCCAAGTGGTCAATACTCAATTAAATTTGATGTTCATTTTAATGAATATGCTGATGTTTTTGTACCAAACAACCCACAACAAATAAATAAAACAATTGGGCTAAAAGAAGGAGTAATACCTAATAAGAATAGTGTTATACTTGGATATAGTACATATAATGATAAATTTGAATTGTGGTTATTTGTTAATCACCAAAATAGTTTTGAACACATAAAGATAGGAGAATTTGAGACAGGTAATTTTATAGGTCAGTTCGAATTAGGAATGACAAAAACTTCATACTATATAGACTACAATGGTATTAGATATGAAATTGATAGAGATAATGGTGATTTACCAAAAAGATTAACTCTTGTTAGACCTTGGTTTGGTGGAAAAGAACCTAACCCAGATAATAATGGAACTATTAACATAAGAATAGAAATGCGTTAAATTAACGCTCTTATGTGCATATTTTGTATTTTATCTATATTTGATCCATTTATATATCCACCTATTTCACCGTTTAATATTTCAAACTTGCCTCTATATTTATACTGATCATACTCTAGAAATGATGCTTCTTTCCATTTTTTTCCTAAATATCCATTTAATCTAATCAAAAATGGCTTTAGTTCTTCTATGTTAAAGTTATATTCACCATCATAATTCAAATTTTGTAAAGATATAATAACCATTATATAATCTTTATCAATTGGTGTGTACTCACCAACATGCATTGATCTACTAGTGGATACATGGATTTTAAATTTATCTTCATTTGGACACTCAGATAGAAATATATCTATAATATCACTTATTATATCCTCTTTATAAGATTCGAATACTTTATATTTTGGTATATAATCTTCTATATTTATGGAAAAATTTGATAACCCAGGAGCGTCCACCATATTATAATATTTATCTACATAGTCTATTTCTTCTTCAGTTATATCTATGTATGTCCTATGTGATTCTGATACCACAACAAGTCCTCCTTTACCACATCTGTCGCCAAGATAATCCTTTAATCGGATTATGAAATCCTTTACTTCACCAAGCCTAAACCCATCATAGTCACCAACATCACCCAAAGATATAACAACACAAGGAGTTTTGGTTGATTCTATTATTGAAATAGAAAATTTACTCCTATCAGAAATCTCAGATATAGCAATATCTTCTATATCTAATTCCATTTCATCTAAGTTAGATTCGAATACTTTATATTTTTTTATATGATACATTACAATATATATTAAATCTTTTTGTATCTTTGTTTATATAAATAAATCAAATGGATAAAATAAGGAAAGAAATAAAATCAATGAAAGATTTTGATAATATGCTAATGATATTATCCAATAGAGTATCATCCAATAAACCAATATCCAATAACGGAATGTTAGATGGTGTTATAATAGGCTTGATGTTTGCTAATACTAGATTCACATTAGATATTTTTCTAGGTAAAAATATGGGTAGGATGATGGATGGAACAATACAACAAATTAAACAAATATACACATGGCTTCGAGAAAATGAAGATGCCTTATGTGATATTATAAAAAATCAATAATCAAAAAAATAAAATTTATGAAGAAAATATTACTAATGATAATGTTGTTAATATCAACTACATTATTTTCACAAGACACAACACTTTATATAGATGAAGTTATAGTTACACATTCAGTAAAAGCTGATGAAAAGGATCCAATATCCTTTGGGAATATCGAGACAAAATCCATCGACAAACTACAGAGAGCACAAGAAATTCCTGGGCTTATAAAGGGACAAACATCAGTTAATGCTTTCTCGGATGCTGGAAATTTTGTTGGCTACTCTTATTTTAGTATAAGAAATATAGATCAAACAAGGATTAATGTAACATACGATGGGGTTCCACTAAATGAACCAGAGGATCAAGGTGCTTATTTTAGTAACTTTCCTGGATTCTCAAACCATGTAAAGTCTATTCAAATACAAAGGGGAATAGGAACATTCTCAAATGGAACTGCTAATTATGGTGGATCTATTAATTTTGAATCAGATAAATTAGAATCTAAGCCATCATTTGCTATTAATTCTGGGTTTGGTTCCTTCAATACATACCAAATAACAACAAAAATAAACACAGGTAAAATTAAAAATTGGCGATTTGGTTTTGGTAATACATATACTAATTCTGATGTCTATCGTAGGCACTCCGGCTTCAAAGGAAATAGTACCTTCTTTAATGCTCTGTGGTTGAAAGATAAAAACTCATTGAAGTTAGTTGCCTTTATAGGCAGAAGTCGTAGCCAGATGGCCTGAGATCGCTAAAAGAATTGATATAAAAAATCACTTGGTGGATATTGATAGAAATAAATTCAACATTTCCGGAACAGAAATTAGAAATGATTTATCTAAAAATTGGGACTTATTACCGGACGAATCCAAGGTTCATATGAAGAAGAGGATAATATTTATGGGACCAGAGTCTGTTGGTAAAAGCACAATGTCTAAACAACTTTCTTATTTCTTTGGGTGTAATGATGTTATTGAGTGGGGTAGAGCACACACAATGAATAAAAAAATAACATTCGATGGTATTTCTGAAATAGGATCAAGCCAATTAAAATTAGAAGAGGATGAAGCTTTAATTTCGACTAACGGAATTCTATTTTGTGATACTGATTTAATAACAACAAAAACTTGGTCAAAGTTATATTTTAATGATTATCCAAAATGGTTTGATTATTCTATACCAAAATCAATAAATAAAGATGATTTATTTTTACTAATGACTCCTGAGGCTGACCAAGTATTAATATTTTTTGATAATTTTATTTCTAGATTAAGAATGTATTTTCCTTTCTTTGTTTTTTCCTAATTTTAATAGAAGATTCCCTATTTAGATACTTACAACTGTTTATATAATGATCTACTTGATTATCTATATATAAGTCCACATGTCTATGTTCTTCTGAATTTAACCCACCTTCTAGAAAATTTATATTGGCTTTTATGCGCTCACTCTTTAAAAAATATAATGCTTCTTCAATCGGTTTTTTAAGCATTTCTTTTTTATACATCCTACTTGATATACTAACTGTTATTTTATATACTTTGTCAACATTTATCATAAACCATATGACTCTACGAACCTATCTAATCGACTAATATCATTGGTCGATACATAGTCTTCAGTATCACCTAGAACATCTTCTAATTGATCATCTCGACGCTTGGATATCAAATAATTAATATATTCCGGACTTAAAGAATTACCATCTGTATTTTTATCTTCTCTCATAATAACAAATATACGGATTTATATATAGTATATGAAATATTTATCTAAATTTAATGAATCTAATGATATAAAAGAGGTCGAATCGATATATGATTATGTTAATTTAGTATTTGTTAATCTGTTAGAAGATTTAGAGCGTCCCCAGCAGGAATAGGGAAATAAATTCAAAAAAGGCAACTTTGTTACCTTTTATATCACAATATATCTACCTTATATACCATCTGGTGATAATTTAACATTGGGTAGAAAGAATAATATAGAAGAATCAGTTAAAATTTATAAAAGAAACCTTGAAATAATGGAGGATATAAATTCTTGTTGTGGTAGAGTAAATGATGAATATAAATTTGTTGAGTGTTCTATGGACTCCGAAGATAATGAGCCAGATAAAATTTATGTGAATTTCATTTGGCCTATTGATTCCTATTATGAATATGAGCCATCAATTATCAATATCTAATTAAACAATATATTTTAAGTCAAGGTTAAATGTTTTTATTCGCTTTCGGATATTACATAATGACTATATCCTGTTATTGGAGAGAAGCTTCCCCAGCATAGTTTTTTTAACTTTTCATCACCCTTCGTCATTGAAAACAAAAGCGAGCAAGCTGAGGAAAGAGGTTGATTACTTCAATGTCCTTATTTCATATTCTATATATTAATTCGAAGAATACTAATCAAATATTTTAATTTATGATAAATTCTCCTTATCTTTATATTATGATAGAAACAACCAAAAACTTAAACACACTAAATTATCTATTAGATGGTAATAAACTTCCTAACACACCAGAATTTCCTATTAGTGAAAATAAGGTTAGCATTGAATTTGAAATGCACTTAGATTCTCCTAAAATCGAATTAGTATTCGGTGATGAAAGTTATGTTGAAATTCCATTTGATAACGATGAAGAATTAATTTTCGCCATTGGTTTCAATATGTGTGATGATAACGGAATATACGAAGATGGTGTATTGATTGATAATTTAGACCAATTCACTTGGACTGATTATGAGCAAGACGTGAAGAATTTCTTATCTAATAGTGGAATCATTAATTAGAAAAATAAAATATGAAATTAATAATTTTAAAACTTACTTTATTAATATCTGCTATATTTGTCGGTCTTTTTTTATCGGGGTTTATTATATCATCTACACATGGTACATTTCTTTGTAAAAAGAAGATAAATGGACAAACTTATGTATTGAGATATGATGATAAATACGAAGATATAACCGCCTATAAGCGATATTTCCCATATGAGGAGCAAAGATATGGTCATTTTGATACCTATGTATACAAAGATGCTGAATCTATTTTTGAAAAAATTCAAGTGGATATTGAGATTGATGAATCAATCGAAAAACAAGAATTAATAAAGCATCAAAATTTAATTAATAAATATAAATGTAAGTAATGCCGAAGTTGAATATCATACCAATGATAGATTGAACAAAAGAAATGCACAGAGTAAGTATGGATGTATCTAGTGGTATTTCTATTGATTATGAGACTGATTGTAAATATGTCATAATACAAGAATCCAATAATGTTATGAAAACATCGGTTTATTTTATAAAATATTAATTATTAGAAGATTATTATTATATATCACCGATAAAAGATTCTTCATTAGACTCATTATGTATATTTCCTACATATGTTACATGTAGTTTTATATGAGCATTAAAAGACATTCTTAATTCTTCTAAATTATCTATATTAGACCCATATTTATTATTTCTTCCATAATATCTTATTAAAACTTTATAACCCATTGACCCAAGATAATCACAGGCTCTATTTATTGCTTCAATAGTTTCTTCTTCTAATTTTTTCCCATTCTTATATAAATGATAAGTTAATTCTTCATCACTAGGAACATATTTTATAGTAACAATGGATCTATAATCTTGTGTAGTAATAGAATCAACATATTTGAGTTGATAATGATATTTATCATTTATATCTAATAGAATATCTTGAACCTCTCTTATTATATCCTCTCTGTTGTTTACAGATTCATTATATGTCTTAATCCAATTCATCCTTATTTATTCTTTTTTGAGATAAATTCGTCCTTATTGCTATATAATTTTGTTTACTCATTTTTGTCTTCTTTAGATCCTCATAAATACTGGTTTTGTTTGTATCCATTATGTAGTTATTAAAAATAAATAAGAATTTATATCCATTTGATTCTAAATAATCACATATCCTAATTATCGAATCAATAGTTTCTTCTTCTAAACCATGTCCTAATTTATAGATTCCTTCTTGTCCTTCTCCGGTATATTTTATATAAAAAATATTTTCTTTTTCTAAATTATCTCCAAAGCCTTTTCTAATACTAACATCATAATGTGTCTGATCACTTATATCTAGTATAATATCTTCTATATCAGCCAATGCATCTTCTTTATATCCTTCAATTGATTCATTATATTTTTTAATCCACTTCATCTTAGTATATATAAATTTGGATAGTTGTGGATTAATTCTTATCTTTGTTCTTATGGGACAACACACATGGTTTTTAAGAAGTAAGGAGTTATATCTAAAAGAAAATAAACTATATGATAAATTAGATTTATTTGATAGGGGAGAAATTTACCTAAATAATGATCAATTAGATGAGATTAATTCTGAGATTGATGAGATTGACGATAATAACAATGTTGATGAAGAATACCATGATGTATTTAGAACAGGAAAAAGAAATAAAGATAGAACATATATAGATGATACCTTATTCTCAAGAAAAGAAACCTTTTCTTTTATGGAAGATCCAGATAGTTTGATATACTTTGGAAATGACCCAGAAGAGGAAGAAGAAAGACGTAAGATAGCAATGCGAAGAATAAATGAGTTTTGGGATAAATACCCCAATGGTTTGATATGCTTTGGATAAATAGGAGGTTATAATGAATAAAGGAATAACAAAAGAAGAATACAAAGCTGAGGGTCTAAGGCGTATGTTAATACGTAAGAAAAAAAGAGGTCTGAAGTATGTAGAAAAGGCTATTCGAAAAGCCAAACCAGGTTGTCCAGAATGTGGAGAAGATCCATATTGCTATTGTGGTGATGGAACACCTTATAGTTACTAAAAAAATAAAAACAAATTGCGAATTAGCTTAGTGGTAGAGCGTTATTGCAGGAGTTCGATTCTCTTATTCGCTACTAATAATTACTTAGCATATATCTTTATAGAATCACCTATATTGATATCCATTTCATATAAATCACCTTTTGTGATTATTTTCATTCTTGGAGAGTAAATATTACTAGTCTTTATTGTTACTTCATAGCCATTTAATTTTAAGTAATCACATAACCTTTCTATTGATTCTGATATTATTGGATCTAATTTATCATTAACAATCCCAGTGTATGATATAGAAGCCATACGAACCCCATCTGGGTTTTGTGTGTTAAATTTGGTTTTATAACCAACTCGATATTGTTTAAAATCATAGATTTCTAGTAGAATATCCTTAATATCATCCACTAATTCCAAATATGGCTTGGTTGATTCATTATATGTCTTTAAATACTTCATATTTAGTCGATCATTGGATTCATTATATGTCTTTAATAATTTGGGATCTTTGGAAACCACCGCAAATTGTAATTTTATAGTATTAACCCTCTTATCCAACATTTCTTTATATTCTGTTATATCAAACCATTTTTTAAACATACTTGCCCATATAGAGTTAATGGTATATCCATTTTGTTTTATCAAATCTTCTATTCTATCAATATAATCACTAACCTCGCTTACTTTGAATTCACTTGCCATAATACCGAATGGAGCATTCCAATTTTCTTTGTTTATTTCTATGTTTACCATATCAACATATTGAGACTCTTCAACATCTGTTAGAAATCCATTATCTTCTAAATCAAGTAGAACATCTTTTATATCTTCTATCAGACCATTATCAACTTTATATTTACCCTTGGGTATTGAAGATTCATATAATCCTTTTAAATATTTCATAAGTTTGCTATTTTCATTTTTATACTATCACACATAGTTAGTTCTATATCCCTTATTCCTTCCCCTTTTACATCCTTATGCCTAGAAGTATATCTCTAATATCTTCTATTAAATAATTATCTATTAGGATATCTTCTTCGTTATTGGATTCATTATATCTTTTTAAGTAATTCATTATCTTTTTATTCTTATTGATATATAACTATCCCTATTCATAGTAATTGATTTTAATTCTTTTATTACCTCTTCTCTTCTACTAAGTATTTTTGAATTCTTATTAATAATAAGAAATAAAAACCCACGTCTATTTGATTCTAGATAATCAAATGTCCTCATTATCGATTCGATAGTTGATTCTTCTAATTTACTTTCTTTATCACCTATATAACTTATCTTAATAGTTGCTTTATCATCACCATATCTTTCTGCTAATCCATTCATTATCTGAACATAATAATTATCCATATCCATCACATCTAGTAGTATATCTCTAATATCTTCTATTAAATAATCATCTACTTTGAGTGATTCATTATATGCCTTTAAGTGTTTCATTATATACTAATTTTATCTCCTGGAGAAT